>OLQI01000022.1_pt1 | contig 187574 bp, 155 predicted proteins | sample 1672171 | NCBI WGS metagenome assembly OLQI01 (sample SAMEA3136655, study PRJEB25190) | human gut metagenome
GAAATCCTGCGAATGTGCTTGTATTTCAAGGGTTTTTCGGGATAATCAAAATTTTTAAAAGAAAATTTGTATACTTCAATACGTTAAAGAAAGTTTGGAGAACCATTCAAAGAAATGCTCCAAACAAAAGCTGAATACGGTTATTTTGACATGGCAACGCTACTTATATAGAGCGAAGCACTACTTATAAATAGTGATGTCAGGAATTGAGATTTTGTGATACCCAAAAAGACACCCTCGCTTTTGATAGGAATCTCATGCAGGGATGTCCATATCTCAACGCGAAGGTGTCTTAATAACGAGGGTCAGATGCCACGGAACGTAAAGGTGAACTCCACAGGCTTAGTCACATCAGGAATATACTCCGGGTGGACATTGGCACCCCAGCTGTCATCACCGCCGACACCCATCTGCTCGCCCATAGCACGAATCACCGTGTAATGGACCGGGGGCAGCTCGTAGGGATGCTTGGCACTCTCCATTTCATGGGGAGTGTAGGGCAGCGCAGAGAAGAACATGGGCTTTGCGGCATCTGCGGTAAACAGCAGCCCGCGACCCTTGCGGTCCACTACCTTTGCCCAGCGCACAGCGGTCTTTGCACCGCACTCCTGCGGCACAAGGTACTGTGCCAAGTTGTCTGCGACCTTGTTCTGGTAAATGCCCAGCTTGGCACCATGCTGACGATCCCAGTAGGTCTCCGCAGGGCCGTTTCCGTACCACTCCACCGTGTCGTAGTCAGCGTCGATCTTGAACAGTACGCCGAACTCCGGCATTGCTGCAAGTCCTTCCACCGGGTCATAGTGCAGGGTGGTCTGGATGCGGCCATCACCGAACACACGGTACTGCAGGCTGCACTCTGCTGCGGAGCTGGTCTGGAGGTTATAGAGATAGGTCACGACCACGCTGTCGGCTTCCACCTCGCAGGTGGGGTTCTGGAGGATGGTGCCGCCATGAACAGACGGAATCTCCTTGCCGATGCCCTTGGTGGTAGCGTACAGGCTTGCCAGCTTCCACTGACCGCGAACGCCGCCCATGTTGTTGCCGCAGTCGTTGTCGGTGGGAGCGCGCCAGAAGTTGGGACGGGGAATCTCCTGAATCATCTCCTTGCCGGCATAGCGGTAGGAAGTCAGGCCGCCGTTCAGATCGGAGAACAAAACATCGAAATTCTCGCCCCGGACACCGATGTTGTGTGTACCGTGCGTAACGGTAAACGGCGTGACCTTCTTGCTGGGAATGGAACGGACCACAGCAATCACACCCTGTCCAAAGGCGACTTCATGGCCTTTCTTTGCCCAGCTGGTGTCCTCCTTCAAACGGAAGCTGATGGTCACTGCATATTCACCGGGGAGCGCAGGAACCATAAACGGCAGGGGGAAGCTGGAACGCTCTTCGGGAGCAACATCAATATGGGTCAGTTCCTGCTGCTGATACAACTTTCCATCACGGTGCAGCAGAGCAACGCAGTCGAAAGCATCCGTAGAGGTGAACAGGTTCTTATTCCAGACTTCGAAGCCGGAGTTGTCGATGGAAATGGCGATGTTCTGATAGCAGAACTTGACCTCCTGCATCTTGGGAGAAGGAGCACGGTCACCACCGTAGGCAATGCCGTTTCCGCTGAAATTATAGTCGGTAGGACGCTCACCGAAGTCGCCGCCGTAGGCTTGGAACCACTTGCCGTAGCGGTCTTTTTTCCAGATGGACTGGTCGATGTAATCCCAGATGAAGCCGCCCTGATAGCCGCAGTCCTTCTGGTCGGCAAGTTCCGTGTACTTGTGCAAAGCACCGTTGGAGTTTCCCATAGCATGAGAATATTCGCACTCGATATAAGGCCGCTTATCGCCCTGTGCCAGATACTCTTTAATGTCCTTGACCGTGCTGTACATATGGCTCTCAATATCGGTGGTTTCGAGGAAGCGGGGATCATTGACCACACCTTCGTAATGCACCAGACGGGTGTCATCAAAGCGGCGGACCATCTCTGCCATCTGGAGCAGGGTCTCACCACCAAACGATTCGTTGCCCAGAGACCAGATCAGAACAGCAGGATGATTTTTGTCACGCTGGTAAGTGGAATTCATGCGGTCAAACAAGACAGCTTTCCACTCCGGCTTATCATTGGGCAAAACGCCCTCGATGCCGCGAATGCCCGCCTGATGGATATCCCATGTGCCATGGGATTCCAGATTGTTCTCTGCGATCAGATACAGACCATACTCGTCGCACAGGTCGTACAGCGCATCCTGATTCTGGTAATGGCTGGTGCGGATGGCATTGATGTTGTTCTGCTTCATGGTGATGATGTCCCGAAGCAGTTCCTCATGGGTGTGTACGCCCACAGCACGACCCGTAATGGAGCTGAACTCATGACGGTTGGCACCCTTGAACACGATGCGCTTGCCGTTGAGCAGCATCCGATTGTTCTTCAGCTCGAACTTGCGGAAACCGACTTTCTGCCCGGTCACCTCTGCCAGATGGCCTGCATCGTCCAGCAGCTCGATTTCCAGTTCATACAGAGCCGGGTCCTCTGCACTCCACAGGTGGGGGTTCTCCACCGCATGGCTGAACAGCGCAGAGCCGCCGTTCAGCGGGATTTTTTCGGAGAACACTTCCAGTTCACTGCGGCGCAGGGTCAGACGGGCTGCGCCCTTACCCTCGCCAACTTCGGGCTGACCTGCGTGGATGATACCCATATCTACATTGGGGAGCATAAACGGCTCCCAACGAATGCGATGCTTTTAGCTTGCGTCTTTCTGTTCGTCAAGAATGCGCCAGCCGTCCATCAGGTCTGAATTTTCCATAATAAAGGTGTGGGCAGTATCCTGTCCCCACGAGTTGTCGTATTTCAGCATCAGATAATCGCTCAACTCGGTTCGATTTTTGAACTTCAACAAGCGATACGGCTCCTGAAAAGCGACCTTTTCAACGAAATATACTGCATCCGATGTGGGAAGCATAACGCCGACATGACCGATCATAAGAGAATTGTCCGTTTCAGAGAACTGATCGTGCAGGACTACGGAGACAAGACGGATCTTATCATCTTCTACGAAGGAGAGACCGCGTTTCTTCCATTCCTGTTGAATCGTTTTCAAATGGGTAGGAATATCGGTCGTATTAGTGGTTTTAACCGGGGCGAACAGCGCATCAAATTTTTGCCGTTCATCGCCGCAAAGGGATTCCGGGTCAGAGTCCAGTGTTTCATAGTCCATAAACAGGGTGTCCTCAGCTGAGTCAAGGTCTGCCTTGCCCGTGACCGTGATAAAATCACCGAACAGCCCGCAAGCGGTGATTCGACAGTTCCAGCCGGGGAAGGTATCGTATTTTTCTGTCCATGCGTCCTGCATGGAGTAAGGATCGTATTTCAGATCCGAAGGCTTGGCGTTTTCAAACCCTGTGGTGAGCCATGCCGGGTCCACAGCATTGTTGAACTTTTGCACATGATCAAAGAAGGTCTGTATCCGCAGGTCGGATACGCCGGCATCCTGCAAAAGTTTGGAAAGAAGAGCCTGTGTATTAGAATCTGCCAAATTGGAGTATTCAATTTGCTGAAGGACGGGCTGAGAAGCTTTTTGAGTGCAGCCCCCTGCCAGAAGCGCACCGCAAAAAAGTGCAGCGGAGCAGACAAGAAAAGTTCGACGTTTCAAAAATGGTCACCTCGTTGTGTTTTTTGGAAAATTTCTTTGAGTGCCGGAGTCTCCACCATAGGCGAAGAGAGCAACGCCGTTGGTCTCGTAACGAATGGTATCACAGATAAACAAAGAAAATCAATGACTTCTGTCGTATGGTTCAATCCGCTGCGCCTGCCAATTTCAAAAATTTCTTGTCCGACTGGATGCTCTGGGTCACAAACTTCCCATCCCGGAACAATGCGTATGTTGTGACCGGTGCGGGCACATTTTGTGCCGTCTCTTTCTCTGTGATGTGGATGGTTTTGAACGGGATTCCATGTTCCTTTGCAGCCTCCTGCACCTTTGGCACCCAATAATAGGTGTAGGGGCACTGGTCGGTATAGTAGAGGACAAAACCGTCCTCCTCCACCTTGGGATGCTTGGCGCAGGCCTTGAATTTTGGCGGCTGGGCACTCTCTGCAAGGGGCAGGTACATGAGGTTGATGCCGCAATCAGAGATGTCCGAAACCTTGAAGCCCTTATGGGCCAAAAACTTGGGGTCGGCGAGAAACTCCCGTTTGCGCCCCTCTGCACACAGAATGCAAACACCGTTTTTGCCCTGCGCCTTGGCATCCCGAAGGCATTCTTCCAGCAGTTCGCTGGAATAGCCGTGACCCTTCATGGAACCGGAGACCCACAGGCAGTTGATATAAAGCCAGCCTGCCGCATCAATGGGCACCCACGCGTTTTCTGCCGGGATGTACTCGATAAAGCATTTGCCGCGCTCTGCACTGCGGTAAAAAACAAGCCCCTCCTCAAAGCGCTGCTTGAGCCATTCCTTCTTGGCAAGGCTCTGTTTGCCGGACATGGCACAACAGATATGTTCCTTGTCGATGTTTTCTCTGGTAACTCTGATATAGTCCATCTTGCAATCCCTCCTAAGTTGCAAAAAGCCGCTGTGCCGCAGAGCGCTTCTCCGACACAGCGGCCTTTTTGTTTGTGGCTGTGACTTACCGCATCCGTCCATCGCCGCCCATCAAGGCGGTCATTTCCTCAATATAGTCCAGCGGGAACGGCGGAGAGCACAGGGGCTTCATGGCAATGCTCATGAGCTTCATGGGATTGTCGTCTGCCGCCACCCGATTGGAGCTGAGTTTTCCGCAGCGTTTGCAGCGGTGGATGATGGCCCATTCGCCGCCCTTGCGTACCCAGACGGCCACCGGCTCCATGATGCCGCCGCAGTCGGAGGCACGGTCGCCGGGTTCCTCGTCCACATGAAGGCTGGACAGGCAGTTGGGGCAATGGTTGCGGTGGTCGCTCCCTGCATTTTGCGGGGTGCAGACCCGTCCGCAGACCTTGCAGGTAAAGGTATCGTTGCAGGCGTGGGTCTTATAGTAACCTTTTTCAAAGGTCTTGCGTTTGTTTTCACGATTCATGGTAATATCCTCCTGAAGATCTGTGTCTGTTCGTCCTCGGGAGGAGTGGCTTGTGGTATTTGCCAGACCTCCCGGTCAGGCCACAAGTCCCAGTGCAAATGTAGTATGTTTCAAAAAGCTCTCCTTTGATTATAGCATTTATGACTTTTTTCTGCTTCAACTAAAACTCAAAAATTCCTTTATTTTTCACCTCCCACAATGTTAAAGGTCCGGAAGAACAGCTTTACATGGGCATCCAGCTTTTCAAGGCTTTCAGCTTCCCGTTCCGGTTGACGGTCGCAGACGCTCAGCAGGACGATGATCGGGGAAACATACATCCACGCCAGGGTATCCGGGTCTTCGTTTCGCAGTTCGCCGTTTGCAACCAGCGCACGGAAGATGCCTGCATGGTAGGAGATCATCCAATCTACATAGCGTTTGGAAAGCAGTTCGGCAAACTTGGGGGAACGGAACTGCTCCAGCGTCATCATCCGGCGGAACTGGCTGATGGTTTTATCGTGCAGCGAATAAAGGAAGATCTGTCGGACTTTTTCAACCAGCAGCTCCTCTGAGATGTGGGAGAAAACTGGGATATCCTTTTGGGAATCCTGTACATGGACCGAGATCTCAGCGGTGTCTTTCTGGTAGTGCGCCGAAGTTGTTTCCAAAATCGCATCAAAAATCGCCTGCTTGCTGGGGAAGTGGTTGTACAGCGAGGGAGCCTTGATGCCGACCGCTTTTGCAATTTCACCCACGCTGACCGCATCATATCCTTTTGTCGAAAACAGCTCCAGAGATTTTTCCAGAATGCGCTGCTTGGTATCTTCCATTTTCTTTTGCCTTTCGCTAACTAATATTCGTTAGTTCTACTATAATCGAAAAAGTTCCCATTGTCAAGAGGTTTTTCTGGAAGACAACGAAACTCCGTCATTACCGCAGGCTAACGGCAACGATCAACAGAACACCAGGTTGTGTTCGCTTCAGCCTTGCAGCTGCAGGCTTTTTCTTTGCCGGGATTTATGCTATACTTATTAAATAAATCAAATCAATGGGCAGGAGGAACCAGCGTGGAGGATTACCGCACCATCCGGGGCACGGCCACCGGCGAATATGAGGAAAAGAAGAGCCGCTTTATTGCGCAGCTCTCCTTTGCGGACAGCGAGGAAAAGGCGGTGGCTTTTTTGGAGCAGGTGCGGGCAGCCAACCGCACGGCCCGGCACAATGTGTACGCCTACCGCCTGCGGGAGGGCAACCGGGAGCGCTACTCCGATGACGGCGAACCGGCCAAGACGGCGGGAACTCCGGCACTGGAAGTGCTGCAGCACAGCGGATTGACTGACCTTGTCGTGGTCATCACCCGATACTTTGGCGGCGTGCTGCTTGGCACCGGCGGCCTGGTGCGGGCCTATACCACCGCCACCGCCCGCGCGTTGGAAGCTGCCGAAGTGGTCACGGTGCGCAGTGTGGTGGAGTTGGAAGTAACCGTGGATTACTCACTCTACGAGCGGGCGGCGCTGCTCATCCAGGCGGCGGGGGCAAAGCTTGCAGACCCTCAGTTCACCGACCGTGTCACCCTGCGCTGGCAGATGCCCGAGGGTACGGAGCCGCCTTTGCTGGAGCAACTCCGGGAGCTGACCCGGGGTGGCGCACAGGTAAGTGTGTCGCAGCCGTTCTACGCTCCGTTCTGACCTGCAAACTGACTGCCTGCCGTTATGAAACAGACTTCCCTGCGGGGAAGGCTGGCGAGCGGCAGCAAGATCGAGAAATTTTATTCGTTCCAAGACAAAAACTTTCCCCCTTCGACAGGGCGGGTGTGCTATACTTGCCGCAGACGCGGCATGGGGATCGGCTGCGCCGTGCGAGAGGAGGGGGAGAAAACAGAAAGTGAGGGTTCCTGATGGATGTACGACAGCGCACCGAAGAGATCGAGCGGCTGACCTTGGCCCCCTGGGCAACATTCAGCGATGCCAGCCGGGGCCGGGTGAGACCCGAAGAGCAGGACCCTATCCGTCCGGTGTTCCAGCGGGACCGTGACCGGATCATCCACTGCAAAGCGTTCCGGCGGCTCAAGCAGAAAACGCAGGTATTTCTCTCACCGGAGGGCGACCTCTACCGCACCCGGCTCACCCACACACTGGAGGTGGCGCAGATCGCCCGCACCATCGCCCGCGCCCTGCGTCTCAACGAGGATCTGACCGAGGCCATCAGCCTGGCCCATGACCTGGGGCACACGCCCTTTGGCCACGCAGGGGAGAGCGCACTGGACAAGCTCTGCCCGGAGGGATTCCGGCATTATATGCAGAGCCTGCGTGTGGTGGACAAGCTGGAAAAGGACGGCAGGGGCCTGAACCTGACCTGGGAGGTGCGCAACGGCATCGTGACCCATACCAAGGGCACCTGGGCGGCCACCCCGGAGGGACGCATCGTCCGCATGGCGGATCAGATCGCCTTTGTGAACCACGATATCGAGGATGCCGTGCGTGCCGGTGTGCTGGACCCGGCCACCCTGCCCAGAGAATGCACCGCCGTGCTGGGGGAGACAAAGTCGCAGCGCATCACCACCATGATCAACAGCATCCTGCGCAGCAGCGAGGGGGATGTGCAGGTGGGCGCGGAGGAGAACGAAGCCTTCCTGGCGCTCAAGGATTTCATGTACCGCACCGTTTATGTGGATCGCAGCGCCAAAAAGGAAGAACAGAAGGTGGAAAAGGTGCTCACCGAGCTGTACGAGTATTACCTGACCCACATCGAACAGATGTCCAACTTCTACCTGCAGCTGGCCTATCAGGAAGGACGCGACCGCGCAGTGACGGACTATATCAGCGGCATGAGCGATGAATTTGCCATCCGTACCTTTGAGGATGTCTTTGTGCCCCGCAAGTGGCATGTGTTATAAAAGGAGCATCGGAATACCAAAATGATCCCACACGAATATATTGAGGAACTGACCCGCCGCACCGATATCGTGGATGTGGTGGGCAACTATGTCCAGCTCAAGCGGAAGGGGCGGCTGTATGGCGGCCTGTGCCCCTTCCACAGCGAAAAGACCCCCTCGTTCTACGTCTACCCGGACACCCAGAGCTTTTACTGCTTTGGCTGCGGTGTGGGCGGCGATGTCATTCACTTCGTCCGCCGCATCAACAGCATCGACTACACCGAGGCGGTCAAGATGCTGGCTGCCCGCGCGGGAATGCCGGAACCGCAGGAGGACGACAAGACGGGCCGCCTGCGCAGCCGCATCCTTTCCATGAACAAGGAAGCCGCGCGGTACTTCCACGCCTGCCTGAACTCCACGGTCGAGGAAGCCCGGCAGGCCCGGGCCTACTGGCGGCGGCGCGGTCTGGACGACAAGACCATCGTCCGGTTCGGGCTGGGCTATGCACCGGATGACGGGCAGGGGCTGTACCAGTATCTGCGCGATAAGGGGTACAACCAGCAGGAGCTGGATGCCAGCGGCCTGTTCAAGCGCAGCCAGTCAGGCCGGATCTACTGCCTGTTCTGGAAGCGGGTGATGACCCCCATCTTTGACCTGCGGGGCAACATCATAGCCTTTGGCGGGCGTGTGCTGGACGATTCCAAACCAAAGTATGTCAACAGCCCCGAGACACTGGTCTACCACAAGTCGGATACCGTGTTCGCTCTGCAGATCGCCAAGAAGAGCGCTTCCCGGCGGTTCGTTCTCTGCGAGGGTTACATGGACGTTATTTCCATGCATCAGGCGGGGATCGACACGGCGGTCTGCGCCTGCGGCACGGCCCTGACTCCGGATCAGGTAAAGCTCATCAGCCAGTACGCGGAGGAAGTCATTCTGAGCTACGACTCGGATGAGGCCGGCCAGAAGGCCACTCTGCGCTCGCTGGAACTGTTCCGCAACAGCCCGGTCAAGGTGGGTGTGCTGCAGATCCCGGGTGCAAAAGATCCGGATGAGTACATCAAAAAGTATGGCTCCGAGCGGTTCAAGGCACTGCTGGACGGTGTGGGCAACGCGCTGGACTTCCGGCTGGGGCGGCTCAAGAACAAATACGACCTCAAGCAGGATGCCCAGCGGCTGGAATATGTCAAGGAAGCCGTGAATATGCTGGCGGAGCGCTCCAACCCCACCGAGCAGGAGGTCTACGCCGGGCGGCTGGCCGAGGAGACGAACATCTCCAAGAACGCCATTATGACCCAGCTTGCCGATGCAGTAAAGCGCTCCAACAGCAAACGCCGGTGGGCGCAGAATCAGGCACGGCTGCAGTCCGGTGAGATGCACCAGATCAGCGTGCCTTACAGTGCGGGCGGCTCTCAGGCGCTGGGAGTTGCCTCGGCAGAACAGCGGCTGCTGGCCGCCATGCTCCGGGAGCCCAGCTATATCCCGCAGGTGCGGGCCCAGCTCAGCCCGGAAAAGTTCGTTCTGCCCCAGCAGAAGGAGCTGTACGAAGCGTTTCTGCAGTGCCAGGAGCAGGGAATCGAAATCAGCCTTTCCACTCTGCGCCCCTTTGTGAGCGAAGAGGCGCTGAATGAGCTGAGCCGCCTTGCGGCACAATACAGCGATGTGAACTGTACGCCGGACGATATCCGGCTCTATCTGGACCGCATTGCCCGGGGCACCCCCGTGGCAGGCAAGGCGGCCGAAATGTCCAATGATGATTTGATACGGTATCTCCAGTCGATGCGAGAAAAGAAGCAGGGCACAGAACCTGCGGACGACTGACCGTTCCTCTCCTCCGGCTGGAGCTGGAAGGAGAAAGAATCATGCGGAAATTGTCGCAGACGGAAGAACTGGTAAAGATCCTGGCAGGCCGGGCCCGCCGCCATACCCTGACACCCGAGCAGATCAGCCGGGCCATGGATGAACAGGAATACGATGTATCCGGGCTGGATGCGCTGTATGCGGCGCTGGAAGCCCGGGGCATCCGTGTAACCGAAGAAGAAGCGGACATGCCCATGCTGGATGAAACACAGATCGGGGAACTGGAGCACGAGCTCTCGGCCGAAGGCGTAGCGCTGGATGACCCGGTGAAGGCATACCTGAAGGAAATTGGCCGGGTGCCGCTGCTGACAATGGAACAGGAGCTGGAGCTTGCCCGGGCCGCGCAGGCCGGGGATGCGGATGCCCGGCGGAAGCTGAGCGAAGCCAACCTGCGGCTGGTGGTCTCGGTGGCCAAGCGCTATGCCGGGCGGGGACTGCCCTTCCTTGACCTCATTCAGGAAGGGAACCTCGGCCTGATGAAGGCGGCGGAGAAGTTTGAACCAGACCGGGGGTTCCGGTTCTCGACCTACGCGACATGGTGGATCCGGCAGTCCATCACCCGGGCCATTGCCGATCAGGGGCGGGTCATCCGCATCCCGGTGCATCTGGTGGAGAGCATCAACCGGGTGAAAAAGACGACAGGGGAGCTTTTGCGCAAAAACGGCAGGGAACCCACAGCCGAAGAAATCGCCGTCCGGCTGGACATGGAGCCTGACCGGGTGCGGGAGCTGCTGCAGCTGGCGCAGGACCCCATCAGCCTGGAAACACCGGTGGGTGAGGAAGAGGATGCCCACCTGGAGGATTTTATTCAGGATGAGGAAGCAGGCGTTCCGGTGGACGAGGCCGGGCGGGAACTGCTGCGGCGGGAGCTGGCAAACGTCCTCAAGAGCCTGACACCCCGGGAGGAACGGGTGCTGACCCTGCGCTTCGGGCTGGAGGACGGGCAGGCCCGCACCCTGGAAGAGCTGGGAAAGGAGTTCAACGTGACCCGGGAACGCATCCGGCAGATCGAGGCCAAGGCTCTGCGGAAGCTCCGCCATCCCAGCCGCGCAAAGCGCCTGCGGGATTATCTGGAAGAATGAGTATGTAAGGGCACCGCGGGCAGCTGCGGTGCTTTTTGCATGGGCAGGGGAGAGCACGCATCAAGAGCCAAGGTGTACAAAATGCACAAGGGTGTTTTTGGCGAGAACGTGCAAAACTCAAAAATCAAGAGCTAAAATACGCAAAGCTTACACGCGCCCGTGCGTACCATGAAATCGCGGGCTTGACAAAAATATTGGGCCAAAATGCGAAAAATGGCTTGACAGCAAGGCTTTTGAGGTGTATACTGCATTAGTATCACATAATGGCCTAGTGCGCCAAAAAGGGAGCTGCGCTGGAAGCGGCTGGACGGTGTTGACCGAAAAGTTTGTGAAAAGCGACGAACTTCCTTGGAGGATACGGGTCGATTTATGTGTGTGTGCTCAAATCTGACCCGTATAACGCAATATCCGTAGAGTATAAAAGTAAGGAGTGGTTGATTTTATGATGAAAGTCAAGCCCGTAAAGCTCGGCAAAACCGAGCGCATGAGCTTCTCCCACATCGACGAAGTCATCAGTATGCCGAACCTGATCGAGGTCCAGAAGAACTCTTACCAGTGGTTCCTGGACGAGGGCCTGAAAGAGGTCTTCCACGACATCGGCACCATTGAGGACTACACCGGTAACCTGGCGCTGAGCTTCGTGGACTTCCGTCTGGATAAGGAGCCTAAGTACAGCATCAAGGAGTGCAAGGAGCGCGACGTGACCTACGCTGCCCCCCTGCGCGTGACTGCCCGTCTGCTGAACAAGGAGACCGGCGAGGTCAAGGACCAGGAAATTTTCATGGGCGACTTCCCGCTGATGACCGATGCGGGCACCTTTGTGATCAACGGTGCTGAGCGTGCCATTGTCAGCCAGCTGGTCCGTTCTCCCGGCGTATTCTACGGAGATGCCAAAGATAAGGTAGGCAACGACCTGTACAGCGCAACCATGAACCCCAACCGCGGTGCATGGCTGGAGTACGAGACCGATGCCTCCAACGTGTTCTATGTCCGTATCGATAAGAACCGTAAGCTGCCTGTCACCGTGCTGTGCCGTGCGCTGGGCCTTTCCTCTGATGAGGAGATCCTGAACTTCTTCGGCGAGGATGAGCGCATCCTGGCCACTCTGGAGAAGGACACCACCAAGAACCAGGACGAGGGCCTGCTGGAGGTCTACCGCAAGCTGCGCCCCGGCGAGCCCCCCACGGTGGAGTCCGCTACCAACCAGATCAACATGCTGTTCTTCGATCCGCGCCGCTACGACCTGTCTCGTTTCGGCCGCTACAAGATGAACAAGAAGCTGTCTCTGGCCCGCCGCATCACCGGCTTTGTTGCCGCTGAGAACATCGTTGCTCCCCTGACCGGCGAGATCATCGTTGAGGCCAAGGGCAAGATCACCCGTGAGCTGGCCGAGAAGGCAGATGCTGCCGGTGTGGATACCGTTATTCTGAGCATCGAGGGCAAGAAGGTCAAGGTCATCACCAACGGCTGTGTGGACGCACAGGGCTTCTTCTCCTTTGATGTCAAGGAGTGCGGCATCAACGAGCGCTGCTCCTTTGATGAGATCAAGAAGATCCTCGACACCACCTCCGATGTGGAGGAGCAGAAGGAAATGCTCCGCCGCAACCATGACCAGCTGATCGGCCGCACCGTCACGGTGAAGGACATCCTGTCCTCCATCAACTACCTGAACGGTCTGGGCCACGGCGTTGGCACCACCGATGATATCGACCATCTGGGCAACCGCCGCATCCGCAGCGTTGGTGAGCTGCTGCAGAACCAGTTCCGCATCGGCTTCTCCCGCATGGAGCGCGTCATCCGTGAGCGCATGACTCTGCAGAGCCAGGATCAGAGTGTTATCACCCCGCAGGCACTGATCAACATCCGTCCTGTGGTCGCCGCCATCAAGGAGTTCTTCGGCTCCTCTCCGCTGTCTCAGTTCATGGACCAGAACAACCCTCTGGCCGAGCTGACCCACAAGCGCCGTCTGTCTGCTCTGGGCCCCGGCGGTCTGAGCCGTGACCGCGCAGGTTTCGAGGTCCGTGACGTTCACTACAGCCACTATGGCCGTATGTGCCCCATTGAGACCCCTGAAGGCCCCAACATCGGTCTGATCTCCTATCTGGCATCCTACGCCAAGATCAACGAGTACGGCTTCGTTGAGGCTCCCTATCGCAAGGTCAAAAAGACTTACGACGAAAACGGCAAGCTGATCGATCAGGTCGTTACCGATGAAGTGGAGTATATGACCGCTGACGTTGAGGACGAGTACGTTGTTGCTCAGGCCAACGAGCCTCTGGATGAGACCAAGCACTTCATCCGTCCCCGCGTTTCTGCCCGCCGCCGCGATGACATCCTGGAAATCGATGCCGATAAGGTCGATTATATGGACGTTTCGCCCCGAATGATGGTCTCTGTTGCGACCGCCTGCATCCCCTTCCTGGAGAACGATGACTGTAACCGTGCTCTGATGGGCTCCAACATGCAGCGTCAGGCAGTGCCTCTGATGGTCACCCAGCAGCCCATCGTGGCTACCGGTATGGAATACAAGGCTGCCACCGACTCCGGCACCGCTGTTCTGGCAAAGAACGACGGTATCGTTGAGAAGATGGATGCCGACCACGTCACCGTCCGCAATGCACAGGGCGGCGTGGACAACTACCCGCTGGTCAAGTTTGCCCGCTCCAACGCAGGCACCTGCATCAACCAGCGCCCCATCGTTGAAGTGGGCGAGAGCGTCAAGGCCGGTCAGGTGCTGGCCGACGGCCCTGCAATGCGCAACGGTGAGATCTCTCTGGGTAAGAACGCCCTGATCGGCTTTATGACCTGGGAAGGCTACAACTACGAGGACGCTGTCCTGCTGAACGAGAAGATCGTCCGCGAGGATGTGTACACCTCGATCCATATTGAAGAGTACGAGACCGAGTCCCGTGACACCAAGCTCGGACCTGAGGAGATCACCCGTGATATCCCCAACGTCTCCGAGGATGCCCTGAAGGATCTGGACGAGCGCGGCATCATCCGCATCGGTGCCGAGGTCAAGAGCGGCGACATCCTGGTCGGCAAGGTCACCCCGAAGGGTGAGACCGAGCTGACCGCTGAGGAGCGCCTGCTCCGCGCCATCTTCGGCGAGAAGGCCCGCGAAGTCCGTGATACCTCTCTGCGTGTGCCCCACGGCGAGTACGGCATCATCGTGGATGTCAAGGTCTTTACTCCTGAAAACAGCGATGAGCTGCAGCCCGGTGTCCGCGAGGTCGTCCGCTGCTACATCGCTCAGAAGCGTAAGATCAGCGTCGGCGATAAGATGGCAGGCCGTCACGGCAACAAGGGTGTCGTTTCCCGCATCCTGCCGCAGGAGGATATGCCCTACCTGCCCGACGGCACCCCGCTGGACATCGTGCTGAACCCCCTGGGCGTTCCTTCCCGTATGAACATCGGTCAGGTGCTGGAAGTCAACCTGGGCTACGCTGCCAAGGCATGCGGCATCAAGGTTATGACCCCCGTGTTCGATTCCGCGCGTGAGAACGACATCGGCGATACCTTCGATACCGCCCGTGAGCTGTGGCACGGTGAGAATGCTCCCGCATATCCCACCAAGCTGCCCAAGATCATGGGTGAGAAGGGCCACATCATCGACTTCTCCAAGATCGAGCTGGATCGTGATGGCAAGACCACCGTTTACGATGGCCGTACCGGCGAGAAGTTCGATAACCGCGTTACCGTTGGTTATATGTACTACCTCAAGCTGCATCACCTGGTCGATGATAAGATCCATGCCCGTTCCACCGGCCCCTACTCTCTGGTCACCCAGCAGCCTCTGGGCGGCAAGGCTCAGTTCGGCGGTCAGCGCTTCGGCGAGATGGAAGTCTGGGCTCTGGAAGCTTACGGTGCCGCTTACACCCTGCAGGAGATCCTGACCGTCAAGTCCGATGACGTTGAGGGCCGTGTCAAGACCTACGAGGCCATTGTCAAGGGCGAACCCATCCCGCAGCCCGGCATCCCCGAGTCCTTCCGCGTTATGCTGAAGGAGCTGCAGTCTCTGGGTATGGACGTTGTGGTCCAGGACAAGGATGGCAACGAGATCGATATGCGCCAGAACTTCGACGACGAAGAGACCGGCTTTGATATGCGTGATGTTGCAGGTTCCGAGACTGTTACCAACGAGAATGAGCTGCTGAACGATTACACCATCAAGGATGCTGACGCAGGCTTCGATGATCCTTCTGTGCTGGAAGATGACAACTCCGGCAGTGCGGCTCCCGCTTCCGACGAAGTGGATTTTTAACTAGAGATTAAGAAAGGGTTCGTTTCATGGAAAACAACGTTTTCGATTCCATTAAAATCGGCCTGGCTTCTCCGGAGCAGATCCGCAACTGGAGCTACGGTGAGGTCAAGAAGCCTGAGACCATCAACTACCGCACCCTGAAGCCGGAGCGCGACGGCCTGTACTGCGAGCGCATTTTTGGACCTACCAAGGACTGGGAGTGCCACTGCGGCAAGTACAAGCGCATCCGCTACAAGGGCAAGATCTGTGATCGCTGCGGTGTCGAGGTCACCAAGGCAAAGGTTCGTCGTGAGCGCATGGGCCACATTGAGCTGGCCGCGCCCGTCAGCCACATCTGGTACTTCAAGGGCATCCCCAGCCGCATTGGCCTGATGCTGGACATCAGCCCCCGCCTGCTGGAGAAGGTCCTGTACTTTGCAAGCTATATCGTTACCAATCCCGGTCTGACCCCGCTGGAAAAGAAGCAGCTGCTGACCGAGAAGGAATACCGCGAGATGCGTGAGCGCTACGGCGATGAGTTTGAGGCATCCATGGGTGCTGAGGCCATTCAGGAGCTGCTGAAGGAGATCGATCTGGATCAGCTGAGCGCTGAGCTGACCGCTGAGGTGGAAAAGTCCTCCGGCCAGAAGAAGGTCCGCATCCTGAAGCGTCTGGAGGTCGTTGAGGCATTCCGCATTTCCGGCAACCGCCCCGAGTGGATGGTCATGGACGTGCTGCCCGTGCTGCCCCCTGATCTGCGCCCCATGGTCCAGCTGGACGGCGGCCGTTTTGCCACCTCCGACCTGAACGACCTGTACCGCCGCGTGATCAACCGCAACAACCGTCTGCGCCGCCTGCTGGAGCTGGGTGCTCCCGACATCATCGTGCGCAACGAGAAGCGGATGCTGCAGGAAGCAGTTGACAGCCTGATCGACAACGGCCGCCGCGGCCGCCCGGTCACCGGCCCCAACAACCGTGCCCTGAAGAGCCTGTCCGATCTGCTGAAGGGCAAGCAGGGCCGCTTCCGCCAGAACCTGCTGGGCAAGCGTGTTGACTACTCCGGCCGTTCCGTTATCGTCGTCGGCCCTGAGCTGAAGATGGATCAGTGCGGTCTGCCCAAGGAGATGGCTCTGGAGCTGTTCAAGCCCTTCGTGATGAAGGATCTGGTCGAGAAGGGTGTTGCCAACAACATCAAGTCTGCCCGTAAGATGGTCGAGCGTGCAAAGCCCGAGGTCTGGGACAGCCTGGAGACCGTGATCAAGGGTCACCCGGTCCTGCTGAACCGTGCACCTACCCTGCACCGTCTGGGCATTCAGGCCTTCAATCCCGTGCTGGTCGAGGGCCGTGCCATCAAGCTGCACCCCCTGGCATGTACCGCATTCAACGCCGACTTCGACGGTGACCAGATGGCAGTTCATCTGCCCCTGGGCGAGGATGCCTGCCGCGAGGCCAAGATGCTGATGCTGGCTTCCGGCAACCTGCTGAAGCCTTCTGACGGCGCACCTGTTACCGTTCCTACTCAGGATATGATCCTGGGCAGCTACTACCTGACCACCGTTCGTGAGAACGAAGAGGGTGCAGGCAAGATCTTCCGTGATGAGAACGAGGCCCTGATGGCCTATGCAGAGCACGTTGTGACCCTGCACGCTCCCATCAAGGTCCGCCGCACCATGGTCATTGATGGTGTGGAGCGCACCGGTCTGGTGGATGCCACCGTCGGCCGGATCATCTTCAATAACCCCGTTCCTCAGAACCTGGGTTATATCGACCGCACCGACCCGGAGCACTGGCTGGAGTATGAGGTCAGCTTCCGCGTGACCAAAAAGACCCTGCCCGACATCATTTCCCGCTGCATGACCCGCAATGGCACCCGTGCCTGCGCAAAGATGCTGGACTCCATCAAGGCTCAGGGCTATAAGTACTCCACCCTGTCTGCAATCTCTGTTGCTGTGTGTGACGCTGTCATTCCTCCGCAGAAGGACGAGCTGATCGCTGACGCGGATAAGCAGGTCTCTCAGGTCAACAAGCTGTTCAACCGCGGCCTGATCTCTGAAAACGAGCGTTACACCCAGACCATCAACATCTGGCAGGCAACCACCGATAAGGTCTCCAAGGCTCTGGCAGCCAACCTGCCCAAGGACAACGAGATCTTTATGATGGCTGATTCCGGTGCGCGTGGTTCTATGAACCAGATCAAGCAGCTGGCCGGCATGCGCGGCCTGCTGGCCAACACCGCAGGTAAGACCATCGAGATGCCCATTCGTGCAAACTACCGCGAAGGTCTGAACATCCTGGAATATTTCGTTTCTGCCCGTGGCGCTCGTAAGGGTCTGGCCGATACCGCTCTGCGTACCGCTGACTCCGGCTACCTGACCCGCCGCATGGTCGATGTCTCTCAGGAGGTCATTGTCCGTGAGATCGACTGCGGCACCACCGACGGCCTGTGGGTCTCTGAGATCCACGAGGGCAAGGAGAAGATCGAGAGCTTCCGTGAGCGTATCATCGGTCGTTACGCCGTGGGCGATGTGATCAACCCCGTCACCGGCGAGGTCATCGTACCTGAGGGCAAGATGATCGACCTGTACGATGCCAACGACATCGAGGCTGCAGGCATCACCAAGCTGAAGATCCGCAGCCTGCTGACCTGCCGCGCCAAGGTGGGTGTCTGCGCACACTGCTACGGCAGCGATATGGCAAACGGTGAGCCCGTCCAGCTGGGCGAGTCCATCGGTGTCATCGCAGCAGAGTCCATCGGCGAGCCCGGCACCCAGCTGACCATGCGTACCTTCCATACCGGCGGTATTGCATCTGCTGAGGATATTACCCAGGGTCTTCCCCGTGTTGAGGAGCTGTTCGAGAGCCGCCGTCCCAAGAGCATGGCCATTATGAGCGAGATCTCCGGTGTTGTCTCTCAGGATGACACCAAGAAGAACGTTGTCATCAAGGTCACCGGCAAGGACGAGAACGGTGCCGAGGTGGTGAAGAGCTACTCCATCCCCTTCACCCAGCATGCACGCGTCATGCCCGGCGATCGTGTGGAGAAGGGCGACATCATCACCCGCGAAGGTGTTCTGTATCCCCAGGATATCCTGGCCATCAAGGGTCTGAGCGATGTGCAGAACTACCTGATCAGCGAGGTCCAGAAGGTCTACCGTCTGCAGGGCGTTGAGATCAACGATAAGCATATCGAGGTCATCGTCCGTCAGATGTGCCGCAAGGTCCGCGTGACCGACTCCGGCTCTTCCGACCTGATCGGCGGTGCACTGGCAAACCGTCTGGAAGTTGAGAACATCAACGCCGAGCTGCAGAAGCGCATTGATAACGGTGAAGAGGGCATCAAGCTGGTGGAATACCAGCAGGTGCTGCTGGGCATCACCAAGGCTGCCCTGGCAAACGAGTCCTTCCTGTCTGCCGCATCCTTCCAGGAGACCACCCGTGTCCTGACCGAAGCCGCCATCAAGGGCAAGGTTGACCCGCTGGCCGGCCTGAAGGAGAATGTCATCATCGGTAAGCTGATCCCCGCTGGTACCGGTCTGCCGGAGGTGCGTGAGGATCTGAAGCGCCGTGAGCAGGAGCGCGACGAGGCTGTTGCCGCTGAGCTGGCTGCAGCAAACCAGCAGTAAAACTCTGTCTGCCCGGAACTGAATCGATCCATGAGCCGCCTTTCCCTGAACGCAGGGGAGGGCGGCTTTTTTGATTTGAAACTCCCTCCGTCATTGCTTCGCAATGCCACCTCCCTCTGGGAGGGAGGCCTGCCTGGCCCGAAGCAGGGGAAAGGCCCCCTCTGAGAGGGGGCTGTCTGCGCAGCAGACTGAAGGAGTAAAGGAAAAATCAGCGGCTGAGTCCTTCGGCGAATAAAACAAAAAAATATTGGAAAAACTGTTGACATTCCTAATCAAAACGAGTATTATATAACTGTTGCGCGTCCCCATAGGGGAAGTGCGGCTAAAAAGTCGGAAAATATCCGATGTTCACTATTAAGAAAGGAGAAACAAAATGCCTACTTTTAACCAGCTTGTACGCAAAGGCCGTGAGGTCCTGGTTACCAAGAGCACCGCTCCCGCCCTGCAGAAGACTTATAACTCTCAGAAGAAGCAGTACTCTGATCTGAGCAGCCCCCAGAAGCGTGGTGTCTGCACTGCAGTTCGTACCATGACCCCCAAGAAGCCTAACTCTGCTCTGCGTAAGGTTGCTCGTGTCCGCCTCACGAATGGTATCGAGGTCACCTCTTACATTCCCGGTATCGGCCATAACCTGCAGGAGCACTCCGTCGTGCTGATCCGTGGCGGCCGTGTTAAGGACCTGCCCGGTGTGCGTTACCACATCATCCGTGGTACCCTGGATACTCAGGGTGTGGCAGGCCGTAACCAGGCCCGCTCCAAGTACGGCGCAAAGCGTCCTAAGGCCGGTGCTGCAAAGAAGTAATTGAGGACAACCGCCATAAACGGCTTTCCATTATATAAATAACAAGTCCGCATTGTGCGGAGGGTAACGGTTTATGTAAGGTCAGCTCTTTGTGACACAACGGGAGTTTTATTACTTTCGAGTACCGATGATATCATTCTGTGAAGGAGGGAAGAAAGATGCCTAGAAGAGGTAACATTGCTAAGCGCGATGTCTTAGCTGATCCTATTTACAATTCCAAGATGGTCACCCGTCTGGTCAACAGCGTGATGCTGGATGGCAAGAAGGGCGTCGCTCAGAAGATCGTTTACGAGGCTTTCTCCATGATTCAGGAAAAGACCGGCAACGATCCTCTGGAAACTTTCGAGAAGGCGATGGAGAACATCATGCCCAGCCTCGAGTGCAAGACCCGCCGTGTTGGTGGCGCTAACTACCAGGTTCCTCTGGAAGTCAGCCCTGCCCGCCGCGAGACCCTGGGTCTGCGCTGGCTGACCGCTTACAGCCGCAGCCGTGGTGAGAAGACCATGGCCCAGCGTCTGGCCGCCGAGATCATGGATGCTGCCAACAACACTGGTAACGCCGTGAAGAAGCGCGAGGATACCCACAAGATGGCCGAGGCCAACAAGGCTTTCGCTCATTTCCGTTATTGATCTGTTCTGTAGGAGGTTAATTTCATGGCTACACCCAGAGAAGTTTCTCTTCAGATGACGAGAAATATCGGCATTATGGCCCACATTGATGCTGGTAAGACGACTACCACCGAGCGTATTCTGTACTACACCGGCATCAACCACAAGATCGGCGAAGTCCATGATGGCGGCGCTACCATGGACTGGATGGTTCAGGAGCAGGAGCGTGGTATTACCATCACCTCCGCAGCAACCACCTGCTACTGGTCTCATTCTGAGACCCAGAAGGATCCGGTTGCGTTCAAGAAGAACCGTCATCGCATCAACATCATCGACACTCCGGGCCACGTGGACTTTACTGTTGAGGTCCAGCGTTCCCTGCGCGTCCTGGACGGTTCTGTGACCGTTCTGGCTGCTAAGGGCGGTGTCGAGCCTCAGTCTGAGACCGTTTGGCGTCAGGCTGATGAGTACAAAGTCCCCCGCATGGTGTACGTCAACAAGATGGATACCATGGGTGCCGACTTCTTCCGCTGCATCAAGATGCTGCATGATCGTCTGCACGCTAACGGCGTGGCAATCCAGCTGCCCATCGGCCAGGAGGATACCTTCCGCGGTATCGTTGACCTGGTCGATATGAACGCTGAGGTCTACTACGACGACATGGGCAATGATATGCGTACCGAGCCCATTCCCGAGGATATGGTCGAGCAGGCTGAGGAGTATCGCAACATCCTGATCGAGGCTGTTGCCGAGAACGACGAAGTCCTGATGGAGAAGTATCTCGAGGGTGAGGAGATCACCCGCGAGGAGCTGAAGGCTGCCATCCGCAAGGAGACCATTGCCAACACTCTGGTGCCCGTGGTCTGTGGTTCTTCCTACAAGAACCGTGGTGTCCAGAAGCTGCTGGACGCTATCGTGGATTATATGCCCGCTCCTACCGACGTTGAGGACATCAAGGGTGTGAACCCTGAGACCGAAGAGCAGGAGACCCGTCCGTCTTCCGACGACGCTCCTTTCGCAGCTCTGGCCTTCAAGATCGCAACCGATCCGTTCGTTGGTAAGCTGGCCTACTTCCGTGTCTACTCCGGTAAGGTCGAGGCTGGTACTACTGTCTACAACTCCGTGAAGGACGCTAGAGAGCGTATGGGCCGCATCCTGCAGATGCACTCCAACCACCGCAAGGATATCGACTGCTGCTATGCAGGTGATATCGCTGCTGTTGTCGGTCTGAAGAACACCACCACTGGTGATACTCTGTGTGATGAGAATCATCCCATCATTCTGGAGTCCATGAAGTTCCCTGAGCCCGTTATCCGTGTTGCAATCGAGCCCAAGACCAAGGCTGGCAACGAGAAGATGGGCATTGCGCTGGCAAAGCTGGCAGAAGAGGATCCTACCTTCAAGACTTACACCGACGAAGAGACTGGTCAGACCATCATCGCAGGTATGGGCGAGCTCCATCTGGAGATCATCGTCGACCGTCTGCTGCGTGAGTTCAAGGTCGAGGCCAACGTTGGCGCACCTCAGGTCGCTTACCGTGAGACCATCCGCAAGGAGGCCAATCAGGAGACCAAGTACGCACGTCAGTCTGGTGGTAAGGGTCAGTACGGTCATGTTAAGATCAAGATCGAGCCCAATGAGCCTGGTAAGGGTTATGAGTTCGTCAACGCCATCGTTGGCGGCGCTATCCCGAAGGAATACATCCCGGCTATCGACAATGGTATCCAGGGTGCTATGAAGTCCGGTGTTCTGGCTGGTTATCCTGTCGTTGATGTCAAGGTCACCCTGTGGGATGGTTCTTATCACGAGGTCGACTCCTCTGAAATGGCCTTCTCCATTGCTGGTTCTATGGCATTCAAGGATGCTATGCGCAAGGCTGACCCCATCATCACCGAGCCCATCATGAAGGTTGCTGTTATCGTTCCTGATGAGTATCTGGGCGATGTCATCGGCGACCTGAACTCTCGCCGTGGCCAGATCCAGGGCATGGAGGCAATGGCAGGCACTCAGCGTGTCAACGCTTTCGTTCCTCTGGCTCAGATGTTCGGCTACGCCACCGACCTGCGTTCCAAGACCCAGGGCCGTGGCCAGTATGTCATGGAGCCTTCTCACTACGAGCCGGTTCCCAAGAACATTGCCGACCAGATCATTGCTGGCCGCACCAAGGCTTGATTGCCTGAAACAAAGTAAAATTTTGCCGGGGTAGTGTAGCTCCGGCAAAATTTCCTGTAAAAGCACTTGATTTTACAGGACAAATTTAGTAGAATAGTTTTGCAATGCAATTCTGTGTTTGCAGGACTGTTGTAACCAAATTCAATCCGTTTAAGGGAGGATATTCCAATGGCTGAAAAGGCAAAATTTGACCGTTCTAAGCCGCATGTTAACATCGGCACCATCGGTCACGTTGACCACGGCAAGACCACTCTGACCGCTGCTATCACCAAGTACCTGGCTCTGAAGGGCGACGCAGAGTTCATGGACTATGCCAACATCGATAAGGCTCCCGAGGAGCGCGCTCGTGGTATCACGATCAACTCTGCTCACGTCGAGTATCAGACTGAGGCTCGTCACTACGCTCACGTTGACTGCCCGGGCCATGCTGACTACGTCAAGAACATGATCACTGGTGCTGCTCAGATGGACGGCGCTATCCTGGTCGTTGCTGCTACCGATGGTCCCATGCCCCAGACCCGTGAGCACATCCTGCTGGCTCGTCAGGTCGGCGTGCCCTATATCGTTGTCTTCATGAACAAGTGCGATATGGTCGACGACGAGGAGCTGCTGGATCTGGTCGAGATGGAGATCCGTGAGCTGCTGAGCGAGTACGACTTCCCCGGCGACGACACCCCCATCATCCGTGGTTCCGCTCTGAAGGCTCTGGAGGCTCCCAACGATCCCGAGGATCCTGCTTACGCTTGCATCAAGGAGCTGATGGACGCTGTTGACACCTATATCCCCAACCCCGATCGTGAGGAAGACAAGCCCTTCCTGATGCCCATCGAGGATGTCATGACCATTTCCGGCCGTGGTACTGTTGCTACCGGTCGTGTTGAGCGTGGCGTTGCTAAGGTTGGCGATGCAATGGAGATCGTTGGCATTAAGCCCGATCGTCTGAGCACCACCATTACTGGCCTGGAGATGTTCCGTAAGTCTCTGGACTTCGCTGAGGCTGGCGATAACATCGGCGCTCTGCTGCGTGGTGTTGATCGTACCCAGATCGAGCGTGGCCAGGTTCTGGCTAAGCCCGGTTCTGTCCATCCCCACAAGGTCTTCGAGTCTCAGGTCTACGTTCTGACCAAGGACGAAGGCGGCCGTCACACCCCGTTCTTCTCCAACTATCGTCCTCAGTTCTACTTCCGTACCACTGACGTGACCGGTATCATCACTCTGCCCGAAGGCACTGAGATGTGCATGCCCGGCGATAACGTCATGATGCACGTTGAGCTGCTGACCCCCGTTGCTATGGAAGAGGGCCTGCGTTTCGCTATCCGTGAGGGTGGCCGTACCGTTGGTTCCGGCGTTGTTGGCAAGATCATTGAGTGATTTTGACCCTTCGCGCCTGTTCTAAGGCAAAAGGTTAAACTTACAAAGAGCCTTCCCATTCCGGAGAGTGGGAAGGCTCTTTTTGCGCTATCGGCGAATCAAAGGGAAAAGCCTCTTGTTCTGCATTCCGCAGAGCAGGAGGCTTTTTATGCTGCCGGGGAATCAGCCAAGCAGATCATATTGATTGGATCGTTTCTGAGCAATTTCATACACTTCTTCGTCAGCACGGACACCGATGACGATCACCAGCATTTCCGTCTCGGTGCGGCGCAGCTGATAGACGACCCGCAGGCCGGAAGCACGAAGCTTGATTTTTAGAAATCCAGCCAGATTGGTGCGGCTATGGTTGCCCAAAGTTTTTCCATAACCATTTTCTTCAGCAGGCAGGGGATTTTGCTGCACTTTTTTGATGGCTTTCAGGACAAGGAGCCGTTGGCTGCCATCCAGTGCTTTCAGATCTTTTTCGGCCTCGGGAAGGTATTCCAGTGTCCAGCTCATTCGATGTCTACCTCGTCAAAATCTGCGAGGTCCTCTGCCGTGATGCCCAAGCGGCGGTTCATTTCTGCCTCGGATATGACTGTGGCGGGGTCATAGTGCACCATCCGTTCGGTGGCAATGGTCAGCAGGCGGGCATCGTTTACCTCATCCATCAGACGAACGTATTCCTCAGGAGAGAGAAGCACGCATTCGGCGGTGTTGTTCTTCATCACAACTTTTGCACCGTTCCGCTTGACATCGTCGAAGATCTTTCCCGCCAGGCCGCGGTTGAATTGAGTGATTGGGATCGTATTGGTAATAGCGCTTACAACAGATGCCATGTCTGTCAGCTCCTTTCTATGGTTATAGTATAGCAGTTATCTGTAAAAATAGCAATAGAAATCGCAGTAAATTTACTGATGATATAAAGGCGGACAAATGTTGGAAGAATTTTTGTTGTAGATTTGTTTACAAATAAAGGTTGTTATGATATGCTGACATTAAAGAAACAAGATGTCGGAGAATGGAGGATTGCACGATGGCGTTTGACTATAAGAAGGAGTACAAGGAGTTTTATCTTCCACCCAGGAAGCCGGGTATTGTGACTGTTCCGCCGATGAATTTTGTGTCTGTACAGGGCAGGGGAGACCCCAATGAACCAGGTGGAGAGTATCAGGCGGCAATGGAGTTGCTGTATGGCATTGCCTTTACTATCAAGATGAGCTACAAGGGAAGCCATAAGATCGACGGTTACTTTGAATATGTTGTTCCGCCGCTGGAGGGTTTGTGGCATCAGGAGGGGGTGGACGGTGTAGACTACGCCCACAAAGAATGCTTTGAGTGGACAAGTATGATCCGCCTGCCGGATTTCGTGACCCGGGAAGTGTTCGATTGGGCCGTTCAGGAAGCGACTGCAAAAAAGAAGAAGGTTTTCTCCAAAGTGCAGTTCCTCCACTATGATGAGGGACTTTGTGTGCAGTGTATGCATGTTGGTTCTTATGATGCCGAACCGGAGACGCTGGAGCAGATGGATGCTTTTGCGCGGGAACAGGGTTATGAGACAGATTTTACAGGGCACCGCCGCCACCACGAAATTTACCTCAGCGATCCGCGCCGGACAGCACCGGAAAAACTGAAAACAGTACTGCGGCACCCTGTTCGTGCAAAATAAAATCGGGAAAGTTCACAAAGACTGTCGATTTTCGTTGTGAGATGTGCTATACTATATTTATCTGTAAAATTCCATTGGATAGAAAAGGGAGGAGAACATCATGCAGCATGAAACTGTCATCGTGCTGGACTTTGGCGGCCAGTACAATCAGCTGATCGCGCGCCGTGTCCGCGAGAACAATGTCTACTGTGAAATCTATTCCTACAAAACCGACCTGTCGGTCATCAAGGCGAAGAACCCCAAGGGCATCATCTTCACCGGCGGCCCCAACAGTGTCTATCTGGAAGATTCGCCCACCATCGACCCCGAGATCTTCAACTGGGGCATCCCTGTGCTGGGAATCTGCTACGGCAGCCAGCTGATGATGCACCTGCTGGGCGGTCATGTCTGCCGCGCTCCTGAGCGTGAGTACGGCAAGACCGAGGTCTTTGTGGACAACAGCAGCAAGATGTTCGAGGATGTTCAGCCCTCTACCATCTGCTGGATGAGCCACAACGACTACATCGAGCAGGCAGCCCCCGGCTTCAAGATCACCGCACACACCGTGAACTGCCCTGTGGCTGCTGCAGAGAACGCCGAGAAGGGCCTGTACGCTGTTCAGTTCCACCCGGAGGTGCTCCACACCGCTGAAGGCAAGAAGATGCTCCGCAACTTCGTGTATAACGTCTGTGGCTGCTCCGGCGACTGGAAGATGGACTCCTTCGTGGAGAACAATGTCAAGGCTCTGCGGGAGCGCATTGGCGACGGCAAGGTGCTGTGCGCCCTGTCCGGCGGCGTGGATTCCTCTGTGCTGGCTGCGATGCTGGCAAAGGCCATCGGAAAGCAGCTGACCTGCGTGTTTGTGGACCATGGCCTGCTCCGCAAGAACGAAAAGGAAGAGGTCTGCTCTGTCTTTGGCCCGGGCAATGCCAACGGCTTTGATATCAACTTCATCTGTGTGGATGCCCGCGACCGCTATTTCAGCAAGCTGGCCGGTGTTACCGAGCCCGAGCGCAAGCGTAAAATCATCGGCGAGGAGTTCATCCGCGTCTTTGAGGAGCAGGCAAAGCAGATCGGCAAGGTGGATTTCCTGGCACAGGGCACCATCTACCCTGACGTTGTGGAGAGCGGCCTGGGCGGCGAATCCACCGTCATCAAGAGCCACCACAATGTCGGCGGCCTGCCTGATACCGTGGACTTCAAGGAGCTGGTGGAGCCTCTGCGCAACCTGTTCAAGGATGAGGTGCGTCAGGTTGGCCGCGAACTGGGCCTGCCTGAGTATCTGGTCGGCCGTCAGCCGTTCCCCGGCCCCGGTCTGGGCATCCGCATCATCGGCGAGGTGACCCCTGAGAAGGTCGCCATCGTGCAGGATGCAGACGCGATCTGGCGTGAGGAGATCGCCAAGGCGGGTCTGGATAAGGAGATCAACCAGTATTACGCCGCCCTGACCAATATGCGCAGCGTCGGCGTGATGGGTGACGAACGTACCTATGACTACGCTGTGGCCCTGCGTGCTGTGACCACCACCGACTTTATGACGGCTGAGAGCTACAATGTGCCCTGGGATGTTCTGGGTACCGTGACCAGCCGCATCGTCAATGAGGTCAAGCACGTCAACCGTGTGTTCTACGATTGCACCGGTAAGCCGCCCGCCACCATCGAGCTCGAGTAATCTGTAAACCCCGAAAAGTATTGATGAAACGCAATATTTTGAGAGCCGAAAGGCTTTCTGATACTGCTTTGATACTATCAGGCGATTATTCATAAAGAGAGACATGAGAATGCCCTCTGAGAAACGGTAAGTTTTTCAGAGGGCATTTTTGTGTCTTTTACTCTTTACGCCACTTTTTCTTCGGCTCGTACCGGCCGCAGCCGTCGGCGGTCTGTGGCCAGTTGAGCTTCCATTCCAGATACTCTTCCTTAGTGATCTCGCCCTCCCGGAGCTGCTTCTTACGGAGCTGCCACTCCTTTAAGAAATCATCCAGCAGACGATACCGGAAACTGACTGCCATGTGCTTTTCAGGGAAATCCGGGTCGGTGGTGTCTGTGACCTCGTAGAGCCGGGTGCCGGGATAGTGCTCGTCCAGCTCGAACAGAGTGTACATCACATCCTCTGCGGCGTACAGGGTCGGCTCATAGAGGGAACGGTAGTTCACGTCCAGCACCTCCGCAATCTTGCGGAGCAACTCTTCCTTGGGAGTGCGGGTGTTGCTTTCGTATTGTGCGATACGGATGTCTGCGCTCTTCTCCTCAAACCCGATGGCAATGCCCAGTTCTTTCTGGGTCATACCTCGGAGGTTGCGGGCACGTTTGATGCGGTCACCGACTGCCATGCGATTGCCTCCTGACTTAAACATATTTGTTGAACCTAGTATAGCACAGAAAAATAGGAGGTGCAATAGAAAATAAACAAAAAAGTTTAATGTTTTACCCGAAAACCTCTTGACTTAACGGAATGTGTTTAGTATAATGAGAGCACAAAAGATAAGCAAAAATGCTTAGTAAAATTGAATGACCGCCAAACTGACCCAAACCGCCAAGACCTTCCGAAAGGAAGCGAGCGCTCCGCAAGGGGACGGCACAGCACCGCAAAGGGGATATGCCTGCCGGAAGTCAGCGAGGATGAAGCGGCACCGAAATGAAACCGACAAGGAAAGGACAAAAAATGGCAAACAGCATTTTTATCAAGGCAGACGAGCTGGCAAAGGAGCTGGACATCTCGCATGGGCTGGCGTACAAAATGATCGCCCAGTGGAACGAGGAACTGAGAGCCAAGGGCTACACGACCGTGGGAGGCCGGGTAAGCAGGAGGTACTATCAGGAGAAGATCTACGGGGCAGGGGAGGAGTGATAGGATGCCAGCCTACAAGGACAACAGGCAGGGCACATGGTACGCTTCCTTCTACTTCGAGAACTGGCAAGGTGTGAAGCAGAAGAAGCTGAAACGGGGATTTGCCACCAAGAAGGATGCTCTGGCGTGGGAGCGGGAGTTCCTTCTTCAACAGGCGGCAGACCTGACCATGACATTTGAAGCCTTTGTGGAAATTTATATCACGGACAAAAAGAAGCGACTCCGGGAAAACACCTGGTCTACCAAAGAGCACATCATCCGAACGAAAATCTTACCGTATTTCAAAGAAAAGCGGCTCAGCGAGATAAAGCCACGGGATGTAATCGCATGGCAGAACGAGATGTTGAGCTACCGGGACAAGAACGGCAAGGCCTACTCGCCGACCTATCTCAAGACGTTGCATGGACAACTCAGTGCCATCTTAAACCATGCAGTCCGGTTCTACGGGCTGAAATCAAACGCAGCGGCCACAGCTGGGTGCATGGGGTCGGAAAAGCACAAGGAAATGCTCTTTTGGACGAAGGAGGAGTACCTCAAATTTGCGGAAGCGATGATGGACAAGCCGCAATCCTACTACGCTTTTGAAGTCCTCTACTGGTGTGGCATCCGGGAGGGCGAACTGCTGGCTCTGACCCCGGCAGACTTCGACTTGGACAAGGGGCTGCTCTCCATCACCAAATCCTATCAAAGGCTGAAAGGCCGGGATGTGATCACCGACCCGAAAACGCCCAAGAGCGTCCGGGTCATCCAGATGCCGCAGTTTCTGACGGACGAGATCAGAGACTATCTGAAATCCCTCTACAAAGTCCAGCCAGACCAGCGGATCTTTGAGGTGACCAAGAGCTACCTGCACCACGAGATGGACAGGGGAGCCAAGGAAGCCGGGGTGAAGCGCATCCGAATCCATGACCTGCGGCACTCCCATGTATCGCTGCTGATCGAGATGGGCTTCTCGGCGCTGGCAATCGCAGACCGGGTGGGGCATGAGAGCGTGGACATCACCTATAAGTACGCCCACCTCTTCCCCTCAAAGCAGCAGGAGATGGCGCAGAAGCTGGACATGGAGCGAAGGGAGGGATGAAAATGGAACGAGTACTCGACCAGCAAGGCCGCTGGCGGAACAAGGTGGTAGCCTTCCGAATGTCCCCGGAAGAGGACGAGGTTCTGGAAGCCAAAGTAAAGCTCTCCGGGTTGACCAAACAGGAGTATATCATCCGCCGCCTGACTGACCGGGAGATCACCGTGGTAGGCAACCCAAGGGTCTACAAAGCCCTACGAGGCCAGATGGAGCTGATCTATCAGGAATTGCAGCGGCTGGCCGTGGATGAAGAAGTCCCGCCGGACTTGCTGGAGACCCTGCAAATGGTGGCTCTGACGTTGAACGGACTTAAGGAGGAATGCGAATGACGGACAATAGAAAAACGACCGTACCGGGTGCATCTGTTGGCGCAGATGCGGTACAGTCGTCCTCAAAAATCAACACCAATATTATAACAAATTCTGACAAGCAAATCAATCTGCAAGCCGCGAAAAAGTCAAACAATTTCGGGCTGAACACGGTATCAATGACCGAACTGTACGACACGGTGTATCCACCCCGGAGACCCATCGTGAACGACCTGCTGTACAGCGGCACCTACCTCTTTGTAGGTGCGCCCAAGGTGGGTAAGTCCTTCTTCATGGGGCAGCTTGCCTACCATGTGGCGATGGGGCTTCCGCTGTGGGAGTACGAGGTGCATCAGGGCACCGTCCTCTACCTGGCATTGGAGGACGATTACGCCCGGCTGCAGCGGCGACTCTCCCGGATGTTCGGGGTAGAGGAGACCAACAATCTCTACTTCGCAACGCAAGCTAAGTCCGTGAGCGAGGGACTTGACCAGCAGTTGGAAGGATTCATCCGGGAGCACCCGGATGTACGGCTCATCATCATCGACACCCTGCAGAAGGTGCGGGAGATCGGCGGTGACCGATACAGCTACGCCAGCGACTACGAGATCGTGACCAAACTGAAAACTTTCAGCGACAGGTACGGCATCTGCCTGCTGGTGGTTCATCACACCCGGAAGATGGAAGCCGAGGACAGCTTTGATATGATCTCCGGCACCAACGGTCTGTTGGGTGCAGCGGATGGCGCGTTCATCATGCAGAAGAAGCGGCGCACGGACAACACCGCACTACTGGACATCGTGGGGCGTGACCAGCCGGATCAGGAGCTGACATTGGAGTTTGACCGGGAACGCTGCGTGTGGGAGTTCCAAGGAGCCGAAACGGAACTTTGGAAGCTGCCGCCCGACCCGCTTCTGGAAGCGGTGGCAAAGATGCTCAGCCCGGAACAGCCAGAGTGGAGCGGTACGCCCACGGAGCTGCTGGAACGTCTGTCTGGTGTGAGCATACAGGCAAACATCTTGACCCGGAAGCTGAACGTGAGTGCCGACAGGCTCTACAACGATTATGGAATTCGGTACGAAAGCAAGCGCACCCATGAGGGCAGAGTGGTCAAATTAACGCTGGGAAATTCTGGGGTGTGACGATTCGTGACGGTTGTGACGGTATTTTTGCTACTATGTAAAATACCGTCACAATCGTCACAACCGACACGGAATGGTGATAATGATGAAAAATGTGCAGATTTCGCAGGAACTTTTCGTCGCCTTGCTGCATTATCATTTGAGCGGCGAAAATGAGTACGAAGAGGTCATTGAGCAGGGTCTGGAGCAAAAATTGGATGCGATGCTGCGGCGTGAGCTGTATGCCCAGTACAAGACAGCACCCACCGAGGAACAGCGGGAGCAGGCTCGGCAGGAGTATCTGGACAGACGAGGCGTGCCAGAAAGCTTCCGCTGGTGAGTCCCTCTATTGGCAAAGTACAGGAGCGTGTCACGCTCCTGTGAATGCAATCACGCAGGAAGGTGGTGTTGGACCGGGCAGCGGCGAGGTACAGCGAAACCCCGTCCGCAGACGGAAGCCCCCGGCAGGGCGCAAAGGCATCTTTTGATGGACGGAACGTCTGTCAAAAGTGCTTTTGCGTTACTTTCGACGAAAGTAACAAAGCCTTTGCCGTGTCCGGCACCAGTTACTTCCACAGAGAAAGGACGTGCGATTGAAAAGAACCATTTCCGCAATGCGGGGTCCCGGCTCCCTCAACCATAACCGGAGAAGTTTCATCGCTGAAAACGTAGACCCGGAGCGCAGCAGCCTGAATGTTATGTACCGGGATGAACCGATTCAGAAGGTGTACCACGAACTGTTTGACGAGGCAGTGAACCGCTACAACGCCAAGCAGAAGCGCAAGGACCGCTGTATCACCGACTACTATGAGCACCTGCGGACAGGCAAGCAGGAAAAGCTTTTCCATGAGCTGATCGTCCAGATCGGCAACAAAGATGATATGGGTGTCCTGACCGAGAATGGCGCACTGGCAAAGGAACTGCTGGACGAGTATATGCAGGGCTTCCAAGAGCGGAACCCGACACTGCGGGTGTTCGGGGCTTTCCTCCACATGGACGAAGCTACGCCCCATCTGCACATCGACTTCGTGCCGTATGTGTCCGGCTGGAAGGGCAAAGGACTGGACACCAAGGTGTCCCTGAAGCAGGCGCTGAAAGCCTTGGGCTTTGCAGGCGGTTCTAAACGGGAATCCGAGCTGAACCAGTGGATCAACGCCGAGAAAGAGCAGCTTGCTGCCGTGATGGAGAGGCATGGCATCGAGTGGGAACAGAAAGGCACCCACGAAGAGCACCTGTCTGTGCTGGACTTCAAAAAGCAGGAGCGTAGTAAAGAGGTAGCGGCTCTGGAAGCTGCCAAGCAGGAGTGCCAGACCGACCTGATCGAGATGCAGGAGCAGCTGGAAACAGCGCAGACAGCCGTAGACGCCGCCGAGCAGCGGATGCAGAAAGTGGAGCAGACCTACCAGAAGCAGAGCCAGAAGCTGAACAAGCTGGCTCCCATTATGGAAGGTTTGGAAAACCTGTCAGCGCAATACTCCCAGCGGCCAGAAGAATGGGTGCCAGAAGCAGCCACATTTGAGACCGCCAAGAGCTATCGGGAGAAGAAGGCCATGCCGCTGATCCAGAAGTTGGTGAAGGTACTCTTTGCCCTCCATCGGAAGTACTGGGAGGTCAAGGATGAGAGGGATAAGTATCTGCACTTCTATCAGGACGAGAAGAAAGCTACCCATCATCTAAGCCAGCGGCTGAAAGAGGTGGAGACTGAAAACTCTCAGTTCTATGCGATGAAACGTGATTTCAGGCGAGTATGGAACTATTTCGGTGCCGAAAAGATGCAGCAGGTCATTGGGCTTATGAGGGAGCAGGAGCAGACAACAGATAGGTGCCAGAAGAAGAGCAGACAGAACAGTGTAGAGCTGTAAGTATAGCAGACCCCCGCCAGCGGATGTTGGCGGGGGTCTGTACATATAAGTGATATTTTACTCAAAAAGTTCCGGGGCAATATCCGTCAGAGCAAATCCGGGAATGTCTTTCTCGTCTTTGTAGGTGCCATCTTCAGCCAGAAACTCGACCTTTGCAAAGTCCGCAACTGGAATCTCAGATTCACAGACATACCAGTTCAGGTAGTCATTAGCGGTTTGTTTGAGGGTTGAGGCAACGCTGCGGTCAGCGTTGTACTTGTCGCAGAAAATGCGCCAAGGCAGATACCGCCAGATTTTACCATTGGTCCTGATGGTAATGCGGCACATGATTTTGTCGTTGGACAGGCCGGTATTTTTGGCACCAGCATGGTCATTGGCAGTCAGCCAGACGACAGGGTGATAGTTTTCATATTTGTCAACAGCTTTAACACCAATTTCGTGTCCATTAAAGAACATCGGTTCCTTATGGAAAGTCGCGTTATCATATTTCAAATTTGAGGGTGCTAAAACCAGCTTCCCGGTGGCAAGAATCATCCGATACTTGATAAGGCTGGTGTAGTGATACAGATTTTCGGGCAGTTTAGTCTTTTTTGCACGTATCGTTTTAAGAAAGTGTTGATAACTACGATTGAATAGTATATAATAAAGGTAGGAGAGGGGAATCGCAGGTGAAAAGACTATTTGTAATGACCGCCGGATTTGAAAAGTCATGGGAACATATGGGGCTTGGCGATGAAGAATTGCGGGAACTTCAGAATGTTCTGCTCGAAAACCCGGATGCTGGAGATGTGATTCCTGACTTGGCAGGAGCACGTAAAATCCGGATTCCATTGACCGGACGAGGAAAGTCTGGCGGTGGGCGCGTGATATATGTGGATGTTGTGGTGAAGGAGCAAATTTTCTTGCTCCTTGCTTATCCCAAAAATGTGCAGGCGGACATGAACCCTGCACAGAAGAAAATTATTCGTAATTTGATTGAAACCATAAAGGAGGCTTGACTTATGGAAAACTTCGATTACTTTGACGCTTTGAAGGAAAGTCTTGAGCAGGCCGTTGACTACACAAAGGGCGATAAAAGCCGTTGCCGTACAGTGGTGCGGGAAACGCCGATTCCTGCATATAAGGCAGATGATGTGGCCCGGACGCGCAAGGAACTAAAACTTTCCCAGAGAGGACTTGCAACGGCGCTTGGTGTTTCTCCGAGAACAGTTGAGTCGTGGGAGGCCGGAAAAAATGCACCGTCTGGTGCTGCACAACGGCTGCTCTATCTGTTTGAATGTGATCACACGTTGGTGGAGCGCTTGGTGGCTCGCTGAGATTGAGTTTTTATCGACAGGGTATGATATCGCTTTGACGGCAATTTCCTGCACACTCAAAGTCACACAATAAACGAAGTGTGCCATTGCACCAAACAGGATCGTGCCAATCAGATGTCGGAACGGGCCTGTCAGAGTAACATTGGGTGGAGTAGTACCTTGGCACATTTAATTTTGATGTCATATTTTAATATTGCGAAAGAGCTTTTCCAAAAAAGCCTTGACAGGCCTGGGGCTGGTATGGTATTATATGAGCGGACAAGAAGAAAGCCCCCAGATGACAGTTCCAGCTGTATCTGAGGACTTCCCACGTACGATCATAATAGACGCATTGTTATGATACCAGATTTCTGGGCTTTTGTCAACGTGGGCTTGTACTATCTCAAAGAAGGAGGACGAGTGCATGTCCATGTATTTTTATGTGAACAGCAACGCTCAGCCGAACGGTGACCATGAGGTTCACCGCTCGGACTGTAGTTGGTTGCCGAGTGCGGAGAACAGGGTCTACTTAGGCTGTTTCAGTACCTCGCGGGAGGCTGTTAATGCTGCCCGGGAGTATTATCGTCAGGTAGACGGTTGTTGCTTCTGCTGCCCGGAAAGTCACCACTCTTGACGGCAGGAATGGCCCGCCCCGTATACGGGCGGGCCATTTTTTGCGAGGAGGGAAATGTTAAGGTATGATGATGCAGATCTCGGAACTTGTAAAAGCCCAGGGCGGTCTGGTACTGAGCAGGAAGGAAACTAAGGCTTCCGGAAACGGTGGCTGCCCGTACAAAAGGCTGACGCTCCGTGCATTGACAGAGGATGGAGAAATCGACAGCAGTGCTCTGGAGGACTTTTGCGCCAGTGAGACACTGAACCATGCTTGGTTTGCGTCCCCTGGAGATGTTGTGATACGACTCTTTTCACCGCTGTGCCCCGTAGTGATTGAAGAAGGGCAGGAAAAGCTGCTTGTTCCATCGCAGCTTGCCATCCTGAAGGTGAAGGACTGCACAATTCTGTTGCCAGAATTTTTGAAGATCTCACTTTCACAAAAAGAAATTCAGGAGAAAATTCGGAGAATCGAGAGCGGAACTACCCAACGAGTGGTAAAACTTGGTACCATTATGGAACTGCAGATTGAAGTTCCTGATAAGGAGACGCAGAGGCGGGTCGTTGAGATGGATACGCTTTGCCGCAAAAAGGAGCGAATGTACCTGAAACTGATGGAGCAGGAACGGCAGCTGACTGAAATTGCAATCAGGAAGATCATGGGAGGAACGTTGAGATGACGACGAAAAAAGATATTGAAAGCGCTTTGATGCGCGGCGCAGACACGCTGCGGGATACCATTGACGCCGCAAACTATAAGGATTACGTTCTGCCGGTGATGTTTGTCAAATACCTGAGCGATTCGTATACCGACGCAGTGGAAGAACTGAGCAAACAATACTCCGGTATCCGTCTGGAACGCCAGAAAAAATATCTGCCGTTCATGGTCGCAGAGGGGTGCTCATTCTATGATCTGTATCAGCAGCGCTTTGCTGACAATATCGGGCAGCTGATGAATGCGGCGATGCGGCAGATCGAGGCGGATAACAATCAGCAGCTTGCCGGTGTGCTGAGCGCAGTGGATTACAACAGTGAAAATGCGCTTGGTACCCGGGAACATAAAAATGCCATCCTCCGGGATTTGCTGGAGGATTTTGAACCTCTGGATCTTCGGCCGTCTGCGATCGAAGTCAAGGAAGGGCAGGTGCCTGCAGATGTGATCGGCGATGCGTATGAGTATATGATTGGCCAGTTTGCAAGCATGGCGGGCAAGAAGGCAGGGTCTTTCTATACTCCTGCGGCAGTTTCTGAGATCATGGCACGCATCGTGGACGTGCAGCCCGGGGAACGTGTCTACGACCCTACCTGCGGATCTGGCTCCCTGCTGATCAAAGCCGCAAAAAAGCAGAACAGCAAGGAAGTATCTATCTATGGGCAGGAGGTCAACGGTTCTTCAGTTGCCATGGCAAAGATGAATATGTACATCCACGAAATTCGGGATGCGAAGATCGGCTGGGGCGACACCCTTGCTAATCCGGTGTTTCTGGATGCAGACGGAAATCTGCTGCTATTCGACGCCATTGTTGCCAATATGCCGTTCTCTAAGGACAAATGGGCATCCGGCTTCAACCCCGGCGGCGAATCCTCTGGAAAGGGTAAAAAAGAGTTCAAGATGGAGGCATCACTGGACAAATTCCATCGGTTTGACTGGGGCGTGCCGCCTGCAAGTAAGGGCGACTGGGCATTCCTGCTCCACATGATCGCCAGCCTGTCCGTAAACGGCCGGATCGCGGCGGTCGCACCGCATGGCGTACTGTTCCGTGGCGCGGCAGAGGGCAGAATCCGCCAGCGGGTGGTAGAAGAAAATCTGCTGGATACTGTGATCGGCCTCCCGGAGAACTTGTTCTATGGTACGTCCATCCCGGCGTGCATCCTTGTGTTCAAAAAGAACCGTCCTACCACGGATGTCCTGTTCATTGATGCCAGCAAAACGGATGAGGCAGGCAACCCGCGTTATATCAAGGCAACGAACCAGAATGAACTAGGGCAGGAGCATATCGACGCTATTGTAGACGCTTATCACAGCCGTACAGAGCAGCCCGGATTTGTGCATGTGGCAACGCGGGAGGAAATTCAGAAAAACGAATACAACCTGAACATCCCGCGCTATGTGGACACCTTTGAAGAGGAAGAGGTCGTGGATATCGCTGCTGTACAGGCAAATATCGCCCGCCTGAAACAGGAGATTGCCGAAGCAGAAGCAAAGATGGATGTGTACCTGAAAGAGCTGGGCCTGTAACAACGCAAAGAGTAAGGAGGTCACACGATGACCAATATGATTTACACAGCAATGCCTGCGTTGCCGAAAAAACATCATACCAATGCAGTTGTTTTGCCAAGTGAATGGAATACCTGCCCGTTGAGTTCCATCGTGGAAGAAATTTCTGAAACGGTTGGAACCAGAAAAATCGAAACCATCAGCATTTCAGCAGGAATAGGATTTGTCAATCAGGCGGAAAAATTTGGAAGAGAATTATCGGGAAAGCAATATGAAAAATATATTGTTTTACACAAAGGAGATTTTTCATACAATAAAGGAAATTCTAACATATACCCCCAGGGCTGTATTTACCGCCTGAATAATCGAACAGAGGCGGCAGTGCCAAATGTATTTGAAAGCTTCCGAGTGTCTGTTGGAAATCCGGATTATTATGAGCAGCTGTTTCTCAGCGGCTTTTTGAATAGACAATTGTATTCCAAAATCAATCGCGGTGTCCGAGATAATGGCCTATTAAATTTGAAGGGAAAAGACTTCTATAGTTGTGAAGTTCCTTACCCCCCTTTGGCTGAACAGGAACGCATTGCGGAAATTCTTATACAATGCGACCATGTGATCGAGTTGAAAGAGCAGAAACTCGATGAGCTGAAACAACTGAAAAAAGAATTCCTGCGGAAAATGTTCCCTGCAAAAGGCTGCGATACGCCGGAAATTCGCTTTCCGGGATTTACTGGCGCTTGGGAACAGCGGAAGTTGATAGATGAAGTCACATCTATTGATACTGGCAAAAGTAAATTCACTCCACAAAAGTCGGGAGTGTATGAGATCCTTGGATCAACATCAGTGATTGGTTATGATGATTCATATGATTATGAAGGCGATTTCCTGCTGACAGCTCGTGTTGGTGCTAATGCCGGTGAACTTTATCGACACTCCGGGAAAGTCAAAATTAGCGATAATGCTGTATTTATCAAGGGTGAGCAATTAGACTTTATTTATTATGCGTTACTGCATTTTGATATTAAACGTCTTTCATTTGGAACAGGTCAACCACTGGTAAAGGCAAGTGAATTAAAAACGCAAGATATTATGATGCCGGTGGATAGCGACGAACGTTCAGCTATTAGCACTTATTTTTCCAATCTCGACCACCTTATCACCCTTCATCAACGTGAGCTGGAGGAGACGAAAACCTACAAAAAAACATTGGCAAAACTGCTGCTGACAGGGATTGTCCGGGTACAAGGATAACAACAAAAACAGCTAGCGGAGTTTCCTGCAGGCAGCAGGACAGAGGAAAATGATATGCCGGACCACACGATTTTTAACGAACGCCCCGAGTCACAGGATCGGGCACTGAAAGTAATTGAACGATTGGGCTATACCATTGTGCCCCGCAGCGAGGCGGAACGGAAGCGCGGCTCCCGGAAAGCAGTGCTGTTTACGGAAGAACTGCAGACGTTTCTGAGCGGACAGACCTATCAGTTTGGCAGTGAGACAAGGTACTTTTCTGGGGGAGCCATTGCCAGAGCGATGCAAGCGGTGGATCAGCACAGCGCAGCAGGGCTTTATGCCGCAAATAAGGAAATCTACGAGCTGATCTGCTCCGGCAAGAGCATGGAGGAAGAACTCCCGGATGGTACCCGGCAGTCGTTTGATATCCGCTATATCGACTTTGAACACCCGGAGAACAATACGTTTCAGGTGACCGACGAGTTCGAGGTAGAACGTCCGAACGGGAGATTTGCCCGTCCGGATCTTGTTGTGCTGGTAAACGGCATCCCGCTGGTCGTAATCGAATGTAAAAAATCCAGCGTGGATGTTATGGAAGGCGTGATGCAGAATATCCGGAACTGGGGCGAGGACTATATCCCGCATCTGTTCCGCTATGCACAGCTTGTTATGGCAATGAACCCGGATAAGGTGTTGTATGGCACCTGCGGTACACCGGCAAAATATTTTGTGTCCTGGCATGAGGATAACAAGGATTGGCTGAATGACTGGTGCAGAAAATGTTCACCGGATGGACAGATCCGGGAACAGGACCGTGCGCTGGTATCGTTGCTGCATCCGGAGCGGCTGCTGGACCTGATCCGCAACTTTATCATCTACGATAACAATGTGAAAAAGATCTGTAGATATAAGCAGTATTTTGCGGTTAAAAAGTGCATGGATCGCATTTTGCTGAGAGACAATGCGCACACCAGAAACGGTGTTGTCTGGCATACGCAGGGCAGCGGCAAAACGATCACGATGATTATGTTGACAAAGATGATCACCCGGGAGAGCATGAAGCCCGAAAGCCAGATCCGGGAACCGCGCTTTATCATGGTTACGGACTGTGTCAATCTGGATAAGCAGATCCGAGATAACTTTATCCATACCCAGATGAGTCCCCACCGAGCCAAAACCGGCAAGGGGCTGATCGAACTTTTGCAGGACAACAGCAATACGGTCATTACAGCACTGGTGAACAAGTTTGAAGCAGCAGTCAAGCAGGAATACTGCAATGATAGCAAGAATCTGTTTCTGTTCATCGATGAGGGACACAGAACGCAGTATGGAAAACTTAATCTCTACATGAACAAGGTGCTCCCGAATGCTGTCAAGATTGCCTTTACTGGCACACCACTGATCCAGAAGCAGCCGAAGGATACGAGTCGGAAGATTGTCCCGGCAAAGGACACCTATGCCAAGTTTGGCCCCCTGATTGACAAATATACCCTGCAGGATGCTATCGATGATAAAGTTACAGTGCCCATCGTGTACGAAGGTCGTGTGATTCCGCAAGAGGTCACAAGCCAGCAGATCAATGAACATCTGAAGCACATCACGGTGGGGCTGACCGAAGATGCCCGGAAGGATCTGGAAGTCAAATACAGCCGTTTTGTTACGCTGGCACAGACAGAACAGCGCCTGAACATGATCGCGTTCGATCTGCACGAGCATTTTGTCCATTATGTGCGGCCCAAGGGATTCAAAGCGATGCTGACATGCTCATCTCGCGCAGAGGCGGTTCAGCTGTTCTACAAACTCCGGGGTCTTGGAGGAATCACGCCGGCGGTAGTTATTACACCCAATTCTGCAAAAGAAGGCGATGATGAAACTAATACGCCGCAGTCTTTGAAGACCATTGCAGAGTTCTTTCGCAAAGAGGTCGATCCACTTTTCAAAAATAATTATGATGCCTATGAAGATTCGGTGACAGGACGCTTCACAGACCCAGACGGAGACGTGGATCTGCTGATTGTAAAGGACAAACTCCTTACCGGATTTGATGCTCCCATTGCCGCTGTGCTGTATGTGGATAAAAAATTGCAGGACCATACCCTTTTGCAGGCCATTGCACGTGTCAATCGCGTTTATACGGACAAGGATTTTGGTCTGGTCGTGGATTACATCGGCATTTTCAAAAAACTGAACTCAGCACTGGATCTTTATAGTGACGAGCAGTCCGGCATGAACCTGTTCGACCGCACAGAGATCCAATCGGCCATTGCAACGATCAACGACGAAAAGACGAAACTTGAAGCACTGTATCAGGAACTGTGGGACATCTTTGACGGGATTGACCGGAACGAAACCAGTGCGAATGTCTGGCAGGAACGGCTACGGGAGTATGATCTCCGTAGAGATTTTTACGAAAAGCTGTCTGCTTTTGCCAAGATGGTGGACTTTTTGTATTCCAGCTATGAGCTGTTTGAACAGGTCGGTTTTGAGCGAGCTGAAATGTATCGCAAAGATTACCTGTTCTTCAAAAAACTGAAAGACAGCGTGACGCTCCGTTTCAATGACAGTGTGGATTTTTCAAGATATGAAGACGGCATTCGTCAACTGCTCAACACCTATGTCCATGCGGAAGATGCAAAGACCCTGATTGAGCCGCTGGATATTACCAATAAGGAAAAAATGCAGGAACAGCTGGCCAGACTTGGATCTGACGAAGCAAAAGCCGAAGCCATCCAGACCCGTCAGGTCGAGGTTCTGGAGAGCCAGAGATATGTGGACCCCATTCGCTATATGACCTTTATGGAGCGGATTAACAAGACGCTTCAGGATTATCAGGAGAAAAGGAACGGTGAAAAATACCTATCAGCGATGGAAAAAATGGCTGAGGATTACCGGACTGGCCGCAGCTCGGTGGAATACCCGGAAAACATCGTGGATGATGGTGATGCAAAATCGTTTTACGGTGCAGTGTGTGCCGGAATCAAAAAATCTCTGGACGGGCAGGAGGTAGAGCCCTCCGAATCGTTGGGTAAGCTGGCGCTGGACATCAAAGCAATCATTGTGGGCCATGCGAAACGCGACTGGCGGGACAATGTGATCGTCCACAGGAACATGAAAAAGGCATTGGACGATTTGCTGTTTGACTACATGGAAGATCAAAAGCTGGACTGGCCCTTGGATACAATCGACATCATCATTGACGAGATCATGATGATTGCAAAGAAAGGCTATTGACAATGGAAACCATCTGCATAACACTGCCAACATTCGGAAGTGCAGTGACGGTCAACCTTGATCGAAAAAAAATGAAGACCTGCCGCCTGAAGGTCTATCCGAATCAGAAAATTGTGCTATCGCTGCCGCAATCCGCCCCCGACGCATGGGCGGAATCGTTCCTTATGGAAAAGAGCGACTGGATCGAGTCGAAATTGCAATCTTTCCAAAAAACTGTCGGCTATGCCGCAACCAAAGAGATTCGGAACGGATACTCTATCCGGATGCTGGGCGAAGATATGATCTTTGCATTGTCACAGTGCGAAAAGGAATGTGTATATGCAGAGGGAAAGAAGATTCGTATCTGCTGTAAGTCACCCGAGGATCAGGCGCATGTAAAGCAGCTGTTTGAGGCGTGGTGGCGCAGGCAGGCGAAAGAGATCCTGCAGGAACGTGTGCATGTTTGGTATCCCATCGTAGAAAAATATGGTGTTGCAATGCCTGAATTATCGATCCGGAAGATGAAGACACTGTGGGGAAGTTGCAGCATTGCACGACATGTGATAACCTTTAACTTCTATCTGATCAAGGCCAGAACGCCCTATATTGATTATGTGGTCCTGCATGAACTGGTGCATTTTCTATATCCGAACCACAGCAAGCAGTTCTATGCCTTTCTCTCCAACTATATGCCCGACTGGAAAGAACGTAAGCTCGTTCTAGATCAGGAGGTCGTACACGAATTGTAATATTGCTAAACTTGAAAAATCCTTCCTTCAAAGAAAATTCAGCTCTCGAAGGTGAACCTTTGCATTTGCGCAGAACATTGCAAAGTTTGAGACGAATATTCAGGTAAAGTGGGACGCATAATAGGTAGTTGCATCAAGAGCTGAAACACGCTATAATGCAGTCAGAGGTTATTGCTCCGTGTGATACTATTCTGATACTAGAAAATCAGCAAGCCACATCTAGCACAGCAATCTCATGGAAAAGTGAACATCCAAGAATAGACTTACTAAACAAATTTGCTTAGTAAAGAAATAAACTTACCGAGCTCGAGTAAGCTCTACTCAATCCCATCAAAAACGAGCAGAACCCCTGTCAGTGTGCGCTGACGGGGGTTCTGCGTATATAGGGGCAACTCTTCGGAAATTCCGAAGAGTTCGGAGCAGTTGTTAAGGAATGCTTAATAACTTGGGTGGTCTATCAACTATCCGGGATTTCCGGATGGTTCGAGTTTAGCAGTTGGAACTATTAAGAAAAACTTAATGGTTGGACGTGCCAGAGAAAATAGAATGATATAAAGATATAATTTTAAGTTAAAGTTTCTCGAAAGATACCATGGCAGAAAGAGAGTTTCTCATTTTTGCATGGCGATCTGCGGACAGAGCCTTTTCACGAGAGGTGTCGGCGTAGCCGAGGACAAGGATGTTGACCGGTTCAAGGTTGTCGGGAATCTTAAATTCAGCCTTCAGGATGTCCGGCTTGAAATAGCATACCCATACGCTTCCTAAACCTAAGTAGGTGGCTTCCATCATCATGTGGTCGGTAATGATGCTTGCATCAATCTCGGTCAGCTTTTTACCATCAAAGGGACGTGTCCAGACCTTATTTGTATCGCTGCAAACGATAATTGCCAGCGGCGCACCATAGATATTTGTGGCCTTTCCAATTTTACGAAGGCCCTCATCACTCTGCACTACAATCAGGTGTTGAGGCTGGCAATTACCACCCGTGGGTGCAACGTGAGCTGCCTCTAAGATGGCATCCAGCTTTTCCTTCTCAACCTTCTGCTTTGTGTAAGCGCGTACACTATACCGTTTCTTTGCAAGTGTCAAAAAATCCATAATGTGATGGTCCTTTCTGGAAGTGTAAATTTGTGTAGGGTCTTGATAATTCAATCGGCCTATGCTATGATTTTATCAGTCGTTTTCAAAAAAGCAAGAACGCACTTTTTTGTTATATACTACCTAAAAAGATAGTGTAGGGAAGAGAAAAATGAAATGTCCAAGTACCTTTAGCTGCCCGGTTGAAGCAACCCTCGATTTGATTGGTGGGAAATATAAAGCACTTATTCTGTGGCATTTGATTGATAATACCTTGCGCTTTAATGAGATAGGAAAGCTGATTCCCAAGGCTACGCCTAAAATGCTGACACAGCAGCTTCGGGAGCTTGAAAATGATAACTTGGTTATTCGGAAAGTTTATCCTGTTGTGCCGCCAAAGGTAGAATATTCGCTCAGCGACTTTGGGAGAAGCATCATTCCTATTTTGGATGCGATGTGTAAATGGGGAGAAAACTATCTGGCAGATGCAAGCAAGAAGTAATCCTTAAAAGACAGTTGCTTCCTGAACGTAAATACGTTATAATACTCACAGAGATCCCACTGGTTGTGTGATACTATCCTGATACTAAAAAATCAGCAAGCCACATCTAGCACAGCAATCTCATGGAAAAGTGAACATTCAAGAATAGCCTTACTAAACAAATTTGTTTAGTAAGAATCCGAACTTACCGAGCTCGAGTAATGGACCAAAATGCCGAAAGCCTGTATGCATGCGGGTTTTCGGCATTTGTTTTTATCAATGCATAAGGAAAGGGAAAGAAGGAATAGGTTATGCTGCCAACAAGAAAAGAAGCGATGGCGTTGATTCGGGATGGTCTATCAAATAATCCGGGGCCTTGGGGAAAACATTGTTTAACAGCAGCGCACTGTGCAGAAAAAATAGCAGCGGCATGTGGAGACATGGATGCGGAGAAGGCCTATGTTTTAGGCTTACTGCATGATATAGGAAGAAAATTTGGCGTAAGACATCTTGGCCATGTTTCCGATGGGTACACATATATGATGTGCCTTGGATATGATGAGGCGGCAAGGATCTGTTTGACGCATTCTTTTAACAATCACACGATAAATGAATACATTGAAAAATTTGATGTTTCAGAGGAAGAGATGAAAATGATTAAGACTGAATTGGCCAGGACAGTATACGATGATTATGACCGGCTGATTCAATTGTGTGATAGTCTGGCAGGAGCAGAAGGGGTTCTGGATATAGAAGATAGAATGAACGATGTAAAGAAACGGTATGGCTTTTATCCGCAGAAAAAATGGGATTCTAATATGAGATTGAAACGATACTTTGAGGAGAAAATGAAGAAGGACATCTACCTTGTTTGTGAGAAGGATACATTTGTGCCGGAAGAGATAGGATGATCGAAGGTCTTGTGAATGGGTTTCCTGATGGGAGACTTTATGTTATAATAAGCAGGCAGCGAGGTGAAGTGTATGAAAAAAACAAGAGATCTGTTCTGGACTTTTTTGAAGATCGGTGCGTTCACGTTTGGCGGCGGCTACGCAATGGTGGCCCTGCTGGAACGGGAATTTGTGGAGGACAAGCAGTGGCTGAGCCGGGAGGAATTTCTCGATATGGTCGCCATTGCGGAGTCCACGCCGGGCCCTGTGGCAGTGAACAGCGCCACCTATGTGGGGTATAAGATCGAAGGGGCAGAAGGGGCCGCAGCATCCACACTGGCGGTCTGCCTGCCCTCGTTTGTGGTCATCTACCTGATCTCACTGGTGTTTGACCGGTTCTTGCAGCTGTCGGCAGTGGCAAGCGCGTTCCGGGGCATTCAGGTCTGCGTCATCTATCTGATCCTTTCGGCGGGACTGAAGATGCTGAAAAGCCTGTCCGGTACGGCCTTCAACAGGATCATCGTTGCCGGTGTTGTGGCGGCCATGGTGGGCTGCTCGGTGGCGGCAGTGTCCTTCTCGTCCCTCTACTACATCCTGCTCTGCGGGGCGGCAGGGGTGCTGCTCTACCTGTTAAGAAAGCTGCGGAAGGAGGAGAAAGCATGATCTACCTCCAGCTGTTCCTCAATTTTCTGATGATCGGAGCGCTCTCCTTTGGCGGCGGCTACGGGATGATCTCGCTGGTGCGGGAGACCGTGCTGCGTTATGGCTGGCTGACCGAAGCAGAATTCCTGAGCTTTGTCGCCGTTTCGGAGTCCACCCCGGGCCCGCTGGCAATCAATATGGCAACCTTTATCGGGTCATCACAGGGCGGCTTTCCGGGAGCGCTGATCGCTACGCTGGGTGTGGTGCTGCCCTCGTTCTTCATCATCCTGCTGATCGCGGCGGTGCTGAAAAACCTGATGAAGTATGCGGGCGTGGAAGCCTTTCTTTCCGGTGTGCGGCCCTGTGTGGTGGCCATGATTCTGGCGACCGCGCTGAACATGATGCTCTCCACACTGGGCGGCATCAAAACGCTGGCAGATGGATTTGAACCGGATGCGAGATCGATCCTTGTGTTTGCTGTTTTATGGGCGGTGCATTTTGTCTGGAAGAAGCGGACGCAAAAAGCCCCGTCGCCCATCGGAATGATCCTGCTGGCGGCGGGACTGGGAATCCTGTTCTGGGGCGTATGAGAGATCATCGCCCTTTTTTTGTGGCTCAGTGCTCCACAAATTCGCCGCGCAGGGCGAACATGTGGTCCATGGGGCCGGAGCCTTTGCCCAGATCGAGCATGGCGGACAGGCAGCCTGAAATATATGCCTTGGCCCGCTCTACGGCGGCATCCAGGGGATAGCCCTTTGCCAGATTGGAGGCAATGGCGCTGGACAGGGTGCAGCCGGTGCCGTGGGTATTGGGGTTGGCGATGCGCTCGCCGTGGAACCATTTGCCGCTGCCGTTGCGCCAGAGCAGATCGTCGGCATCGTTCACCTTGTGGCCGCCCTTGCAGAGCACGGCACAGCCGTATTTTTCGCTGATGCACTTTGCAGCGGCCTCCATCCCGGCGGCATCGGTGATGGTCATGCCGGACAGGATCTCGGCCTCCGGAATGTTGGGCGTGACCACCTCGGCCATGGGCAGAAGCTGCCCGGTCAGGATCTGGATGGCGCTGTCCTGCAGCAGCTTGGAGCCGGAGGTGGCCACCATCACGGGATCGACCACGATGTGTTTTGCATCGTACTGGCGCAGCTTTTCGGCAATGGTCTCAATGAGCGCAGACGACGACACCATGCCGATCTTGACGGCATCCGGGTAGATATCGGTGAACACCGCATCCAGCTGCTGGGCCAGAAATTCGGGTGTGGTCTCAAAGATGCCGGTCACGCCGGTGGTGTTCTGGGCCGTCAGAGCCGTGATGGCGCTCAGGGCAAACACGCCGTTGGCGGTCATGGTCTTGATGTCTGCCTGAATGCCTGCGCCGCCGCTGGAATCGCTTCCGGCAATGGTCAATGCTGTTTTCATAAGGAAAATCCCCCTTTTTCCTCTCAGCATAGCACAGTCCGGCGGCATTTGCAAGGAAAACCGGCTCGCCCTCTTTTCTGCCGGAGAAAAGCGTGATAAAATAAGGCAAAAACAAAACTGGGGGAGAATACAATGAACATCACGGTATATCTGGGCGCAAACGAGGGCAATGATCCGGCCCTGAAGCAGGCGGTCCAGGAGCTGGGACGGTGGATCGGGGAGAGCGGGAACGCCCTGGTGTACGGCGGCTCCCGCTGCGGCCTGATGGGAGAGATCGCCGAAAGCACCCTGAACGCCGGGGGCGAAGTGACCGGCGTGGAGCCGGAGTTTTTTGTGCAGGGAGAGCTGCAGCACGAGGGGCTGACGGAGCTGATCGTGACAAAGGATATGACTGAGCGCAAAACAAAGATGATCGCGCTGGGGGATGCGTTTATTGCGTTTCCCGGCGGCACCGGCACACTGGAGGAGATCGCTGAGGTGATGTCCAAGGTGTCGCTCAGGCATCTGGATGCGCCCTGCATCCTCTATAACCTGAATGGTTACTACGATGGCCTGAAAGCCCTGCTTGCCCGGATGATCGAAAAGGGGCTCTCGTCCCCGGAACGCCAGCAGGGGATCTATTTTGTAGAGGATCTGGAGCAGATCAAGGAAATTTTGCAGAAATTGTTTTGAAGATCCTGTTTAGGGTCGCTCTCTGCACACCTCCTGCCGCCCTGGCATAGACCGGGAAAAGGGGGAGTGCGATTTGAAACAGATTTTCCTGACGGCGGCGGTATTGCTGCTGCCGATGCTCTGCACCACAGCCGGTGCGGCTGGTGTGTTCCTGCTGCGGAAAACCGGGGAGCCTGCCACCCGGCGGATGCTCTGCGGCATGGCGGCGGGCATCATGCTGGCGGCCAGCGTATGGAGCCTGCTTTTGCCGGCCATTGAGCGGGCAGAGCAGGGGCCGCTGCCTGCATGGGTCCCGCCTGCCGTGGGCCTGCTGCTGGGTGCGGTGGGGCTTTTGCGGCTGGAAACGCTGGCGGGCCGCCTGCTGAATGCCGGGCCGGGCCGCAGTGGGCGGATGGTGCTGGCAGTCACCCTGCACAACCTGCCCGAGGGCATGGTGGTGGGCCTTGCTGCCGCGCTGGCCCTGCGGGGAGAACCGGATGCCATCAGCGGGGCGCTGGCCCTTGCGCTGGGCATCGGGCTGCAGAACATTCCCGAGGGAGCTGCGGTCAGTCTGCCGCTGGCGCAGGAGGGCAGGTCTAAGCGCCGCGCCTTTGCGGCGGGGGCTGCCTCCGGGCTTGTGGAGCCGCTGGGGGGCCTGCTGGCCCTTGCACTGGCCGGGTGGGTCAGTGCGGCCCTGCCCTGGCTGATGAGCCTTGCCGCCGGGTGCATGGTCTGCGTGACGGCACAGGAGATGATCCCGGAAGCCGTGGAGGCAGACGAACCGGCGGGGGTCATCAGCGTGGTGGCAGGGTTTGCCCTGATGATGGCGCTGGATGTTGCCCTGTAACGCAAAAAGGAGACCGCGCGGTGCGGTCTCCTTTTTTTGTCTGTCAGTGTGCTTCGAGTATTTCGGCCTGCAGGGTATCCAGCTGCTCAAAGCTGTACAGCCGGTTCAGCGCCTCCACCAGCTCCTTTTTGGAGAGCCGGGGCGGCAGGCCCAGCGCGTTGAGCAACTGGTATTTCCGCTCGGCACTGCCCGGGGTGCCGGAAAGCCCCCAGTTGTACAGGTCGGTGTAGGTGATCTGCCGACCCTCCGGGCGGACAGGCGCGGCCCCGGCTTCTGCACCCAGTGCATCCCGCAGGCATTGCAGGACGATGGCATCGTCCACGCCTTCCACGCCCAGCAGGCCTTCTTTGCCGGGCTGGGGCTTCCGCTTTTCCTTGCCATGGATGGCGGGCACATAGGCCTGCACCACGTTTTCTGCCCCCACCAGATTGGTGATGTAGGTGCGGATGCGGAACCCGGCGGCATCGGAATCGGTGAAGAGGATCAGGCCGTTTTTCTTCGCCAGGGTTTTCAGCAGCTGCTGGCGTTTTTTGTCCTTGTAGATGCCAAAGCCGTCTGTCAGCAGGATCATGGCATCGGTCAGGTGGGAAAGGCGGGCGGCATCGTATTTGCCCTCCACCACCAGCACCCGGTCGGTGTGCAGCAGTTCTCGTTCACTCATCGTCCGCTCCCCGCCAGCGCCAGACGGCAGAGTGCTGCTTCCAGCAGGGTCTGCACATCCACGGGCTGGCTCTTCAAACTTTTATCGAGGTCCAGCAGCACCTGCAGGCAGGTCTCCAGCTGGCCCAGTGTGTAATGCGATGCCGTTTCGGCGGAGCGCTTGAGCCGGTAGTCGCTGCCCTTGTAGCCGAAATCCTTGAACACAGCGGCGTAGCTCTTCCGTTTGGAAGCACCCAGCTTGACCCGGTACAGGTCCACATAGCTGCCGATCATTGCGCCGGTGATGGCAATGGGCTCCTGCTGTAAGCGCAGCAGGGTCTGCAGCTTTTTGCAGGCACCGGTGGCGTTCTTGGCGGTGATCATCCGGATCATCTCAAACACATCCGCTTCAAGGCTCACGGTGCCCATCTCAGCCACCATGGCGGCGGTAACGGTCTGGTAGCCGGAAAGGGCACAGAGCTTGTCTACCTCATTTTCCAGCAGAAAGGGATCTTCGCCGCACCGCTCCAGCAGGGCTGCGGCAGCGCCCTCAGGCAGGGTGGTATCCTGCGCCTTAGCCCGCTCAATCAGCATCATCTTCAGCTCATAGGGCTTGGGTTTGGAGAGCTCCTCGGCAAAGCCCAGCTTCTTGCATTCAGCAATCAGCTTTTGTGCCCGCTTGCCGGTCTTGAGCTTGCTGCGCTCCAGCTCGAACACGCTGCCCAGCACTACCACGGCATTTTCCAGGCTGGCAAGGGTGCTGCACAGCTCCTCCAGATCCTTGTCACTGTAGGCGGCAGGGTCAAGCTCGGGCAGCACCACCACGCGCCGGGTGCCAAAGAAGGAGATGGTGCCCGCCGCCATGATGAGCTGCTCGATCTCGGGCGCGGCACCGTCCAGCACGGTGGTCTCCTCATCCGTGTCAGCGCTCAGTATCCGGACGGCGGCAGACACCGCCTGCCGGACAAGATACCGCTCGCTGGAATAGAAATAGTAGACCGGACAGCCGCGGTCTGCCAGCTGACGCAGTTTGGCTTCCGTTGCCACGGCGGGGCCCCCTTTCAGAAAAGAATACCTTATAAGTGTACCCACCGGGGCGGGAAATGTCAATGCAGGAGGCAGAAGAAAAAACACGACAGATGTCTTTTATCGCTTCTGCAAACGTGATATACTGAAAGAAAACGGCCTGCGCCGGAATGGAAAGGGAAGAATACGGATGAAACGAGCCTATTTCAACTGCATCCTGCTGGACGGCACCGAACAGATGGAACCGGTGGCGCACAAGATGGTGCTGGTGGACGGGGAGAAGATCACCGCCATCGTGGAGGATACCGCCCCCTGTGAGGGGTACGAGAAGGTGGACCTTAAGGGCGGCTACCTGATGCCGGGCCTCATCAACCTGCATGTCCATCTGGCGGGCAACGGCAAGCCCAGCGCAAAGCCCCGGGATAACGCCGCACTGGTGCGCAGGATCCTGAGCAATGGCCTGACCCGGGCGGTGGCCTACCGGCTGGTGTGCAGTTACGCCAAGCTGGAACTGCTGGGCGGCGTGACCACCATCCGCACCGTGGGCGGTCTGGCAGATTTCGATACCCGCTGCCGGGACGACGCGGCAAAGGGGAAGATCCTGGCTCCCCGCATCCTTGCCGCCAACGAGGGCATCTCGGTGCCCGGCGGGCACATGGCAGGCTCGGTGGCGGTGGCGGCCCACAACAATGCCGAAGCGCTGGCCCAGCTCCGCAGGGCCGGTGAACAGGGGGTGGATCTGGTCAAGCTGATGATCACGGGCGGCGTGCTGGATGCCACCCAAAAGGGCACCCCCGGCGAGCTGAAGATGAAGCCTAAGATGGTCCGGGCCGTCTGTGATGAAGCCCACAGGCTGGGTTATCCCGTGGCTGCCCACACCGAATCGCCCGAGGGGGTGAAGGTGGCGCTGGAAAACGGCGTGGACTCCATCGAGCATGGCGCAAAGATGGATGAGGAGACCATCCGGCTCTACAAGGAGCGGGGTGCTTTCGTCTGCACCACCATCTCCCCGGCGCTGCCTTATGCACTGTTTGACCCGGCCATTTCCGGCGCTTCCGAGAAGGACCAGTACAATGGCAGAATCGTCTTTGACGGCGTGGTGGAAAGTGCCAGAACGGCCCTTGCCAACGGCATTCCGGTGGGTCTGGGCAATGACGTGGGCTGCCCCTACGTCACACAGTATGATTTCTGGCGGGAGCTGTGCTACTTCCACAAATACTGCGGCGTGAGCAGCCAGTTTGCCCTCCACACGGCCACCCTGCGCAATGCCCGGCTGGCCGGTGTGGGGGATGTGACCGGCTCCATTGAAGCGGGGAAGAGCGCTGATTTCATCGTGACCCGGAAGAACCCGCTGGACGACCTGACTGCCCTGCGCCAGCTGGAATTGGTGGTCTGCCGCGGCCGTGCCGTGCACAAGCCCGCTCCCAAGCGGAACAAAACGGTGGATGCCCTGCTTGACCCGTATCTGGCATAAATGCTATAATATCCTTAAATTCCGTCCGTGCAAGAGCGGGCGCTGAAAGGATGAAACGCTTACGAAACGTCCCAAGCTTACATTGCAGCTGCAATACAATTCGCCGGTGATCCTGACCTTTTTTCTGCTCTCCCTGGGGGCTTTGTTCCTGGGGCAGTGGACAGGCGGCTGGACCACAAAGCACCTGTTCTGCGTCTATCGCGGTTCTCTGAAAGACCCGCTGTTTTACATCCGGCTCTTCGGCCATGTGCTGGGCCATGCCAGCTGGGATCATTTCCTGAACAATATGCTCCTGCTGCTGGTCATCGGCCCGCCGATGGAAGAAAAATATGGCAGCGGCCCCCTGCTCAAGGGCATCCTGCTCACGGCGCTCATCTCGGGTGTTCTGCAGTGTGTGCTCTTCCCCCATACCGCCCTGCTGGGGGCTTCGGGCATCGTGTTCATGCTCATCATGCTGGCATCGCTGTCGGGCTTCTCCGGCGGCATCCCGGTGACCATGCTGCTGGTGGCGGCACTGTATCTGGGCCAGCAGGTGTATGATATCATCTTTGCGCACGATAATGTGGCGAACTTCATGCACATCGTGGGCGGTGTGTGCGGCACAGCCTTTGGGTATGTGTATGCCATGCTGCCCCGGAAACGCAGGAGGCCGGCTGCCAGAAAAAAGCGATGATCAACAAACGACCCCGGAAAGCTTGACTGCAGCTTTCCGGGGTCGTTTTATGGATTATAATTCGTTCAGGACCCGCCGCGCGGCACGGATGGTCTCCTCGCTGGTCTGCCAGACCTCAAACTCGGAGAAGCCGGGCAGGCCCATGGGAACACCTTCCCGCCGGAAGGTCATCCGGCTGTCCAGCACCTGCTTGCCGGACATGTGGAAGGCGTGCGCGCCTGTCTCGGCTGCCAGAGCCGGAAGATTGGCCGGGGTCACGCCCGCACCCACCAGGATCTCAAGATCAGGCCCGGCGGCTTCCACCAGCCGACGGAGCAGGGAAGCGCCTGCCGGGGCGCTGGCGGCCTGCCCGCTGGTCAGGATGGTACCAAGGTTCAGCGCTTTGGCCGCTTCCAGCGCCGCAAAGGGGTCTTTGCAGACATCAAAGGCGCGGTGCAGGGTGCAGACGACCGGACGGCCAGCGGCCTTTGCAGCGGCCCGGGCGGCCGCGTAGATGGGATGCAGTGCGTCCACGTCCAGTTCTCCCTCCGGGGTCAGCACACCGGTCACAATGCCGTCCGCACCCGCCTGCACCAGCGCGGCGGCGGTCTCGGCCATCTGGGCAAGCTCATAGCGGTCGTAGCAGAAATCACCGAACCGGGGCCGCAGCAGGGCACGCACCGGCAGGCCGGTCTCGGCCTTGACCTGCCGCACCAGCGCAAGGCTGGGCGTGGTGCCGCCGATGATCAGGTCGGCGCACAGCTCCAGCCGGTCGGCCCCGCCCCGCTTTGCCGCAAGGGCGCTTGCGACACTGTCTACACAGACTTCTAAAGTATAGGGCATAAAAACCTCCCGGGAAGCAGGCCAGCGGGCGATGAAATGGACTGCAACAACAGCGACCGCCGCCAGTGGCGGATGTAGGAAGCTGTTGTTGGGGCCGCGGCCAGCAGGATGCGAGTGCAATTGCACGAAGCAGACGCTGGGAGCCGCAACCCGTACTCACTTGCGTGGGGAATCACCGCTGGCCTGTGGTGGTTACTTTACACTTTCGAGGAACCGCACGAAACCGGCGCGGCCGGCTTCATCCAGCTTGTAGACACCGGCATCTGCCAGCACCTGCGCGAACACCTGGCCTACCTCATCCTGCAGGATCAGGTGGACGCTGTCGCTGTTCAGCTCAGGATGGCGGGCCAGGATCTCCTGTGCCCATGCGGCGTGCTTCTGCAGGGCTTCGGGGTACTGCTCGGCAGGCACCCGGGCCACCAGCATATCTGCCAGATCGAACAGCTCCTGCTTCAGGCGGCTGGGAAGGACTGCCAGACCCATGACCTCGATCAGGCCGATGTTCTCCTTTTTGATGTGGTGGAGCTTTGCGTGGGGATGGTAGACCCCCAGCGGGTGCTCCGGGGTGGTGATGTTGTTGCGCAGGACCAGATCCAGCTGATATCTGCCATCCCGCACCCGGGCAATGGGAGTGATGGTGTTGTGGGGTTCGCCGTCCGTCTCGGCAAAGATGAAGCTTGCCTCGTCGGTATAGCCGCGCCATGCGGTCAGGATCTTGTCGGCCAGCTCCACCAGACGTTCGTCATCCGCACAGGTCAGGCGGATGCAGCTCATGGGCCAGTGGACGATGCCGGCTTCCACATCCTCAAAGCCGGGGAACACCCAGCTCTTCTCGATGGGGGCCTTGGCCATGGCGAACTCATAGTGACCGCCCTGGAAGTGGTCGTGGCTCAGGATGCTGCCGCCCACAATGGGCAGGTCTGCATTGCTGCCCACGAAATAGTGGGGGAACAGGCCCACGAAGTCCAGCAGCTTGCGGAAGGTGGCTCGCTCGATCTTCATGGGGGTGTGCTGGCTGTTGAACACGATGCAGTGCTCGTTGTAGTAGACATAGGGGCTGTACTGCAGATTCCACGCGCTGCCGTTGATGGTCAGCGGGATGATGCGGTGGTTCTCACGGGCGGGATGATTCATCCGGCCTGCATAGCCTTCGTTCTCCACGCAGAGCTGGCACTTGGGGTAGGCGCTCTGGGGGGCCAGCTTGGCGGCGGCAATGGCCTTGGGGTCTTTTTCTGGCTTCGAGAGGTTGATGGTGATATCCAGATCGCCGTAGGGGGTCTTGGTGACCCACTTCACGTCCCGCTTGATGCGGTAGCGGCGGATGTAATCGGTGTCCTGGCTGAATTCATAGAACCAGTCGGTGGCGGCCTGGGGGCCCTCGCTTTCGTACCGCTCCTCAAAGTTGGCGCGGACAATGGAGGGGCGCGGGGTCAGCACGCCCATCAGCCTGGTGTCAAACAGATCGCGGGCGGTGGAATTGTCCTCGCACACGCCCCGGGCCACGGCATCGTCCACCAGCGTTTTCAGGATGCTCTCGAGGTCGGTGTAGCAGATATCCCCCTCGGGCTCGGCAAAGCTGTCCAGCTGCATGGTCATCAGCAGCTGGTTGCGGATGTAGATCTCGTCATCGGGCAGGATGAGCCCGGTGTCCAGCCCATAGTTGACGAGCTGTTGAATGGCAGTAGAGATCACAGCACGGCACCTCCTTCCGGACGGATGGAGAGGATGTGGCACTTGCCTGCGCCCAGAATGGCCTCCATCTCAGCCTTGAAGGCATCCAGCTTCTCCAGCGGTACAAAGGCCTGCACGGTGCCGGCAAAGCCGCCGCCGTGAACGCGGACAGCGCCCGCGCCGTTCAGGAAATGCTTTGCGGCGGCAATGGTCACAGCCACTTCCTGATGCTCCTTGTACCCGGCGGGGATGACGTTCTGCAGGTATTCCCAGCTGCTGGTGCCGGATTCGTTGACCAGCTGCAGGAAGGTCTCAAAATCACCGGCGCGCAGGGCGTTTACCTGCCGGGCAACGCGCTGGTTGTCAGCGTAGACGTGGAAAGCCCGGAGCACGGCACGGTCGCCGCACTGTTTGCGGCATGCGGGCAGGTTTGCAATAAAGGTCTCAAAGGGCACATCCCGCAGCACCTGGCCGCCGCAGACAGCGGCTACGGCGCGGCACTCGTTGGGGATGGCGGCGTACTCATCGGTCAGGTCGGCGTGGTCTGCACCGGAATCCAGGATGCAGAGGGCAAGGCCGGCCTGAGAGAAATCCACCTGCACCGGCTCCACATCGGGGTGGGCAGGATCGGCAAAGTCGATGGTGATAATGTTGCCCACGCTGGAGGCCATCTGATCCATCAGGCCGCAGGGCTTGCCAAAGTAGACGTTCTCTGCCCACTGGCCGATCTGCGCAATGGCGATGGGGGAGACCTTTTCGGCCATGAAGCGGTCGTTCAGGATGACACCGATCAGCACCTCAAAGGCGGCAGAGGACGAAACGCCGCTGCCCTTGGGCACGTTGGAGGAGATGTACACGTCCAGGCCGGAGAGGGCAGCGCCACGCTCCTTGAAGGCCTCGCACTCGCCCCGCAGCAGGGCCATGGTGGTGTTCTCTTCCTCCTTGCGGGCAGCAAGGTCGCCAAGGTCGATGACACAGAGGTCATAGCCCTCGCTCTGCACACGCAGCTGGTTCAGGCCGTTGGGGGCAGCGGCAGCGATCATGTCAATGTTCACGCTGCCGGCCAGCACCCGGCCATGCTGGTGGTCGGTGTGGTTGCCGCCGATCTCGGTGCGGCCCGGGGCGCTGTACAGTCCGGCCTCGGTGTGGGCACCAAAGGTGGCTTCCAGCCCGTCCAGCACTGCCGCATAGCGTGCGGCGTGGGCAGCGGTCTGCTCCGGCGAACAGCAGTAGAGGGAGGCCAGCCGGGCGGTATGGGTGCCGCCCGCCAGCTCCTGCTTCCAGACAGAAATAGGCTTCATCATGGCGCGTTCCTCCTTGTATAGGTGAATGATTCTTCAAAGGGCCAGGGCCCGTTCTTCTGATTCTATAATATCGGTTCTGTCGAGAAAAGACCATGTATTATTGTTGCATCTGGATGAAAGGTCAACGCAGTTCCGGCGGTCAGCTCCGGGGCGCGAAATCGCCGCCGGTGAGCCCGTCGAGGTTCAGCATCCCTTCCAGCGCGGCAATGTCGGTGGAAACATCCAGCGCATCGGAGGCAAACAGCTTGTCCAGCTGGTTTTCAAAGGCAGTGATGAGCAGATCCATGCTCCGCTCAATGCTCTGCTTTGCCTCAGTGATGTTGGTGCCCTGCACATCCTGTGCCGAGAGCTGGGCGTAGGTATTCAGCAGCTTCAGCGCGGTGGGCAGGTAGTAATCCATAAATTTCTGCAGCTGGGCTTTTTTGTCCGGGTCCTTTTTTGCCAGTGCGAAGATGCGGGCGCTGACATCCTCCAGCCGGGAGATCTTGGCCGTCATCACCGGGTCAGGGATGGCATCGTTGGCCTGCCGGAGCTGGCGCTGCAGGGCGGCATACTGATCCTCGGGAGCCGGTGCGGGTGCGGGCTCGGCGGGTCTGGGCGGCTGGGGCGCAGCGCCCCGCACCACCAGCGTACCGGTGCGGTTGTCGATATAGGCATCGGCCCCGAAATAGCCGTGGTCGATGGCACTTTCTACGGCAGCACGTCCGCGGGCGGCATCCACCCCGGCAGCGGCAAACAGTTCCGGCAAAGAGATGTTATCCCGCTCGCCTACCACCTTATCCAGCAGCCGCTCCAGCTTGCGGGTGCTCTTCATCCGCAGGCCGGTCAGCAATGCACCGCCGCCGCCAATGGCCATGGCAATATCGGAAAACAGCTCCCCGGGGTCGGGCCAAAACTTCCACACACTGATGACATCCACCGCATTCGTCACGCCGGCAAACAGAAAGACAGCACCCATGATGGTGCAGAGGTTGGTCAGGGTTTTGTGCCACTTTTTGGCGTTCTGCTGCTCGGCAGTGGGCACATCGTGGCCGTAGACCGGCTCAGTGTCCCGGGCCGGCTGACCGGCACCGGTGTCCTGGGGACGGAAATCGCTGGAATATTCCGCGTTCTCCTGCTCCTTTTTCTCGGCATCCCGGTCGATGGCACGCAGGATGAAGAACAGGATGCCCAGCCAGGGCGACATGGCGAACAACACCAGTAACGCGATGGTGGGAATGTGGGCAAGAAAATGTTTGCTGCGTCTGGGCTCCATGGGGCAGAATCCTCCTAAAATAAAAAAGCCGTGTTCCACTTTATTATAGCGGAGCACGGCCCTTTTGTTAAGGGGGTAATTTATTTGTGGGAAAGGGAATTACTTCATCAGGCTGCAAACGGCCTCGGCGTAAGCGGCGGGATCATCCACGGGCAGGCCCTCAATCAGCTGTGCCTGTGCATAGAGCAGGCTGCTGTATTTCTTGACCTTGTCGGTATCACCGGCCTCCTGTGCGGCCTTCAGCACGACGAACACAGGGTGGTTGATGTTCAGCTCCAGCACCTTGTCGCTCTTCACGCCCTCGCTGCCGGGCTGCTTGGAGAGCACCTTCTCCATCTCGATGGACAGGGGGCCGTCGGCGCTCAGGCAGACAGGGTGATCCTTCAGGCGGGTGGAGACTTTGACCTCCTTGACCTTGCCGTCCAGAGCGTCCTTCATGGCATCGAACAGGGTCTTGTTCTCGGCGGTGGCATCCTCAGCGGCCTTTTTCTCGTCCTCGGTCTCAAGGCCCAGATCGCCGCTGTTGACGTTCTTGAACTCCACGGTGCCGTCCTTGCCCTCGGCATCCTTGCGGGGGTAGCTGCGCATGATCTGCAGGCAGAACTCATCCACGTCCTCGGTCAGCAGCAGGACATCATAGCCCTTGTCCAGAACCAGCTCGGCGGCGGGGAGCTTTGCCAGACGATCGGTGGAGTCACCGGCGGCAAAGTAGATGAACTTCTGCTCGGCAGGCATCTTGTCCACATACTCCTGCAGGGTGACCATCTTCTGCTCCTTGGCAGACCAGAACAGCAGCAGGTCGCGCAGCAGCTCAGCGTGCATCCCGTAATCAGAGTAAGCGCCGAACTTGATCTGACGGCCGAACTCCTTCCAGAATGCCTCGTACTTTTCGCGGTCGTTGACCAGCATGGAGTGCAGCTCGTTCTTGATCTTCTTTTCCAGTGCATTGTGGATCAGCTTGAGCTGATTGTCCTTCTGCAGCATCTCACGGCTGATGTTCAGGCTCAGATCCTGGCTGTCCACAATGCCCTTGACGAAGCTGAAGTAATCGGGCAGCAGGTCTGCGCACTTTTCCATAATGAGCACGCCGGATGCGTACAGGGCCAGACCCTTCTCATACTCCTTGGTGTAGAAATCATAGGGGCGATGGCTGGGCACGAACAGCAGGGCGTTGTAGTTGGCGGTGCCCTCGGTGCGGCTCACGATGACGCGGGCGGGGTCAGAGTAATCGTTGAACTTATCCTTGTAGAAGCTGGCGTATTCCTCATCGGTGACCTCGCTCTTCTGCTTCTTCCAGATGGGCACCATGCTGTTCAGGGTCTCAAGCTCGGTGTAGGTCTCCCACTCCGGCTTATAGTCCTCGGGCTTGGGATCGGGTTCGGGCTTCTGGCGGCTCTTTTCCCGCTCCATCTGAATGGGATAGCGCACATAGTCGCTGTACTTTTTGACGATGGCCACGATGCCGTATTCATCGAGGAAGTTCTCGTAATTGTCGGTATCGGTGCTGCCCTTGATGTGCAGGATGATGTCGGTACCGGCGGTTTCTTTCTCGGCGGGGGTCAGCTCGTAGCCGTCAGCACCGCTGGACTCCCACTGCCAGGCTTCGTCCGCACCGTATGCCTTGGAGATGACGGTGACCTTGTCGGCGACCATGAAGGCGGAGTAGAAGCCCACGCCGAACTGACCGATGATGTCGATGTTCTCGTCCTTGTTGTCCTTCTTAAAGTCCAGAGAACCGGAGTGGGCGATGGTGCCCAGGTTCTGCTCCAGCTCTTCTTTGGTCATGCCGATGCCGTTATCGGAGACAGTCAGCAGGCGGTTGTCCTTGTCGCGGGTGAGCAGGATGCGGAAATCGCCCTTGTTCATGCCCACGGAAGGATCGGTCAGGCTTTTATAATAAAGTTTGTCGATGGCATCCGAAGCGTTGGAGATCAGCTCACGCAGGAAGATCTCCTTGTTGGTGTAGATGGAGTTGATCATCATGTCCATCAGCTTTTTGCTTTCAGCCTGAAATTCTTTCTTCGCCATAATACAAAACCTCTTTTATCGCATATTTGGTGCGCTACATCCGGCAAACCGCCGGAACGCTTAGCACTCATAACTTCTGAGTGCTAATATACAACGACTTGCAGGGAAAATCAAGACTTTTCATAAAAAATTAAAAAAGTAAAGGATCTGCCGCGCGGTGTACCAAATGCCGCTCCGGGCGCGGTTCTTAATATGGAAGGCGAAAATTTCCTGAAAAATTTTCCCACTTTTGCGCAGACTGTGCTATAATGAAGCGAGTATGCCGGAAAAGGATGTGAGAAAATGTCAAAACAGGACGATGCCGCCTACGCATGGTTTCTAAAGGGCTACAATTGCAGTCAAAGCGTGGTGGCGACGTTTGCACCCCAGCTTGGGCTGACCGAGGAGATAGCGCTGCGCCGACCTGTGCGCAGAGTTCATCGCGGCGCACCCGGAGGGGCGGCACGGCGTTTACAGGGAGGATGCGTAAATGCGGCTTGAGCAACTGGAACTGACCGGCGGCGGTACGCTGACGCTCTACCTGCGGGAGAGCGTGGAGGCTATGCCGCATTTCCGGCAGCGCCCGCTGGTGCTGGTAGTGCCCGGCGGCGGCTATAACCACGTCAGCCCCCGGGAGGGCGACCCTGTGGCGCTGCAATTTGCGGCTGCCGGGTATCACACGGCGGTGCTGCACTACGCAGTAGGGGAGAGCGCCCGGGATGCGCTGCCCATGCGGCAGCTGGCACAGGCAATCGGTCTTGTGCGGCAGCACGCGGAGCAGTGGAATATTCTGCCGGATAAGATCGCCCTGTGCGGCTTTTCGGCAGGCGGGCATCTGGCGCTGTCCGGTGCGGTGTGGGACATCCCCGGCATGGCAGACCAGCCGCGCCCCAACGCTCTGCTGCTGGCTTACCCGGTGGTCACCGCCGAAGAGTACGCCCACCGCGGCAGCTTTGTGCAGCTGACCGGCACGCAGGATACTGCCGCCCACCGGCGTTTTTCGCTGGAGGATAAGGTAAGCCCGACCACCCCGCCGGTGTTCGTCTGGCATACCATGGAGGACGAGACCGTCCCGGTGGAGAACACCCTGCTGCTGCTCGGTGCACTGCACAAGGCGGGCGTTCCGTGTGAGGCACACCTGTTTGAAAAAGGCTGCCACGGCACCAGCATCTCCACCCCGGAAGTGGATGCCGACAGCGCCCACCGCCACCACTGGGTGCAGCTGGCGGTGGAGTGGTTGAATCGTACATTTTGCTTCAGCGCCTGAGATAACCGACCGAAACGGGAAAAGCGTATGCAAATTTTGACCGTACCTACAAAAAATTCACAATTAAACCGTTGACTTGCACAGGCGTATGCCGTATACTGTCCAACGGGGATAAAACCACGAAAGAAGGAAACAAAAATGGTCATGGATCCCACATTGCCGCGCATCAAGGTGCGCGATCTGCTCATGCAGGCATTTCTCACCGGCTGGGAGCGCTCCGATAAGAGCACCGCGCAGGATGAGTACTTACAGAGCGCTATTCAGGTCATCGAAGTGCTGCAGGTGGAACCTGAAAATGTCTACGCCGAGGAGGGCCTGGGCCTGACCGATGGCGATGAGGTGGATCATCTGGACGACCTGTTGCGGGCAGACGGCCAGTGGCTGTATTACGGTGTGGAGGAGGAAAACTTCTTCCTCATCCAGTGGTACCCGGACAAGGCTTCTGCCGAGGCCAAGCTGGCCGAGCTGGAGGCACTGGGCGACGGCAAGCAGTATCTGGTGGACCTGAGCCTGACCCGCGAAAATCCTTCGGCCGCTGAGAACTTCGGCAGCTCCAACCCGGTTCAGCTGCGGAGCTGAGCCCGGCGTTTCTGACAAAAAGAAAGGGAATTTTCCATGCAGCTTTCACAAACGGAACGGGAGCGCCTGTCCGCTATTCTGGAACAGTACGACCATCACCCCAAGGTGCAGGAAATGCGTGAGTTTATCCAGCACGGTGATGTGACCACCTACCAGCACTGCAAGAATGTGGTCGTGGTCAGCTGCTGGATCAACCACCGCTTCCATCTGGGAGCCGATGAGACCACGCTGGCCGTGGGGGCCTTCCTCCACGATTTCTATCTCTATGACTGGCACAAGCAGGGCTCTTTCCACGGCCTGCGGCATCTGTTTGAGATGCACGGCTTTTCCCACCCAGGGTCTGCCTGTGTGAACGCACAGCGGGTGTTCGGCATTACCAAAAAGGAGCAGAACGTCATTGCAAGCCACATGTGGCCCCTGACCTTCCGCCATATCCCGACCTGCCGCGAGGCGGTCATCGTCTGTCTGGCGGATAAATACTGCGCCATTGTGGAGAGCATGTTCCGCCGCACAAGGGTGGGCGCTGACGAAGAAGAGTGGTAAAGAAGCCGCCGCACTGTTCACATGAAAGAAAGCAAAAGACCAGAGTTGTAACGCCGTTTGGCGAAACAACTCTGGTCTTTTTTGCTGGGGCTTGTGCAACAGCCTCTTTGAAAAAGTGATCTTATTCTGCTCTCAGAGCCTTGACAGGGTCAGAGCGGGAAGCGGTTTTGGCGGGGATGAAGCCGCCCAGAATGGTCAGCACAGTTGCCAGCGCAACCAGCACCACAGCGGCCTTCCAGGGCAGAACGGCCACTACGCTGGTGCCGACGGCGATCTTCTGGATGAGCATGTTGCCCGGAATGAGCAGCAGCCTGCTGAGGCCGATGCCCATGAGGCCCGAGCACAGGCCGATGATGAAGGTCTCGGCGTTGAACACCTCGGAGATGTTCCGCTTGGAAGCACCGATGGCACGCAGGATGCCGATCTCCTTGCGGCGCTCCAGCACGCTGATATAGGTGATGATGCCGATCATAATGGAGGAGACCACCAGCGAGATGGAGACAAAGGCCACCAGCATGTTGGAGATCATGTTGATGATCCTGGTCACGGAGGTCATCAGGGTGCCCACCACATCAGTGTACTGGATCACCTTGTCTTCCGCGCCCTGCTCACGCATGGCGGCATTGTAGCTGTCCAGCACATTGAGGACCTTAGCCTTTTGCTCGAAGTCCAGCGGATAGATGTTGATCTGGCTGGGGTCGTCCTCGCTGGCATAACCAAAGGCCTGCAGGTTGCTTTCGTAGGTGGCGCTGGTGGACATCATTTTCGACTTCATCAGCTCCGCCAGATCGTCCTCGGTCATGTTGAACCGGATGGCATTTCGGAACGCATCTGCGTCGATCTTCAGCGCGCTTTCCATCTGGCTGCCCAGAGAGGAGAAGCGCTCGGTCATCTGGCTCTGCAGATTCGTGCTGATCTGGCCCATGGCCTGCTCCATGGCAGTGCCCAGCTGGGCCTGCAATTCGGCGGCGATCTGTTCCGAGAAGTTTGCCATCACGCTGCCCATGACCTGCTGCATGGCGGCAGTAAACTGCTCCTGCAGAGCAGCGGTATCGATGAGGCTGCCCATGGAATCCTTCATCAGCTGCTGGAACTGGTCACTGGCAAGATACTGGTCAAAACCGATCTTGTCCAGCCCCAGAATGCCGTTGCCGATGATGTAATCCTTGTAGCCGGTCATCACCTTCTGGGCCAGCTGCTGCATTTTGTCGGCGGGGATGGAAATGTCCATGTTGGCGAACACGTCCGTCAGGGCGCTCATGTCGATGCCGGGCGTTTCGGTCAGATCAAATTGGAAGCTGTCCGGGTCAATGAGGGAGGAAAAATCTACGGAACCATCACTCAGGTCGAACGCGCCGCTCAGGTCAAGATCCAGCTTGCCGGGGTCGAACTGGAAGGCGCTCTCGAGCTGGTCGGTGTCAATGGAGAAGAGGGAAGCCATGTCCACGGCAGTGGTCTGCTCGGTTCCAAAGGGCTCGCCGTTCAGCACATTGGTCTGCGGGTCGGCAAGCTGATCCTGTACCAGCCTGCTCTGGGCGGCGGTGTCCATGACGTGCCGGGTCAGGGAGGCGGGATAGGCGATGCCGGAAGAAAGCATGGCGGCGGAGGCGTTCTCCCTGGGCTGCACCACGCCCACGATGGTCATGGTCTCGCTGTTGGCCACAAGCTCCTGCAGGAAGGCCTTGTCGTCCGATTTGTCCACCCAGGTGCTGTGGGCATCGTCGTACTGGTAGCGGTCGGCCGCGTTGACCAGCTTGAAGGTGCGGCCCAGAAAATCGCTGTACCGGTAGGTCTTGAAATCTTCGGGCACATCCACATTCTGGTTCTGGGCGAATTGCTGGATCATCTTGTCCAGCTCGGCGTTGTCCCGCAGGCCCAGCGCGTAGAGGGCATAATCAGTGATGGAACCATCCGCACCCAGCACGGCAACGCATTCGTTGTAGCTTTCGGGCCAGCGGCCTGCCTTGACCTCGTACTGGGAATGATACAGGGCATCGCTGGCGGGCAGCTGGTAGAACACGCTGGTGTTCATCATGCTGGACATCATGTTGTTGGTCGAGCTGGCGGAGCTGATGCCCAGAGCGGAAAGGGAGGAATCCGGGTTCACCTGCCGGATGCTGCCGTCCGGGTCCTGGCGGTAGATCTGAGGCTGTACATTATAGGAATACTCCACCGAGGAAACGCTCTCCCCGATGCTGCAGGCATCGCTCTCGAGGTAGGCTTTCAGGCTCTTCAGGTCGTTGGAGGTGATGCCGGAAACCATCTGGGTCACAAGCTGACGCACCGGCACCATCCCCTCGCCGAGGTCGGGGGCGGCGGTCTGGCCGGGCAGATCGGCGGACAGCAGGCTGGTCAGATCCATGCCGCTGCGTAGGATCTGCACCGGGTACTCGGAAAGGGTGTCCCGTTCCATATCGGCGATATACTGGTTGACACCGGTGGACAGGGAAATGATCAGCGCAATGCCGATGATGCCGATAGAGCCTGCAAAGGCCGTGAGCAGGGTGCGGGTCTTTTTGGTCCAGAGGTTGTTGAAGCTCAGGGTCAGCGAGGTCCACCACGACATGGAGGAGTGACCCATGTTCTTGTGAACGGCAGGGGCAAGCTGAGCGGTGTCAGGCTCGTAGGGGGCGGTGTCGGAGCGGATGACACCATCCTTCAGGTTCACGATGCGGGTGGCGTACTGCTGGGCCAGCTCCGGGTTGTGGGTGACCATGACCACCAGCCGGTCCTTTGCCACCTCCTTGAGCAACTCCATGACCTGGATGCTGGTCTCGCTGTCCAGCGCGCCGGTGGGCTCGTCTGCCAGCAGGATATCCGGATTGTTGACCAGCGCACGGGCAATGGCAACGCGCTGCATCTGGCCGCCGGACATTTCGCTGGGGTGCTTGTGCAGCTGATTGCCCAGCCCCACCTTCTGCAGTGCCTCGGTGGCGCGGCGCTTGCGCTCTGCGCCCGAGATGCCGGAAATGGTCAGGGCCAGCTCCACGTTGGCCAGAACGGTCTGATGGGGGATCAGGTTGTAGCTCTGGAACACAAAGCCGATGGTGTGGTTGCGGTAGGAGTCCCAATCGCGGTCGGTGTACTTTTTGGTGGAGATCCCGTTGATGACAAGGTCACCGCTGTCGTACCGATCCAGGCCGCCGATGATGTTCAGCAGGGTGGTCTTACCCGAGCCGGAAGGGCCCAGGATGGCGACGAATTCGCTGTCGCGCAGGTTCAGGCTGACATCATTCAGTGCGGTCTGTACAAGGTCACCGGTTTTGTATTCCTTGCGGATCTTTTTCAGTTGTAGCATAGGCAGGCCTTTCTTATGCGTGCCCGGCGGCGTGTGGGAAATGCCGGACAAAAAACAAAATAACGTAGATATAGTATCAGATGAATGTGAACAAACCATTGCTTTTCGGGAAAGATGGTGTTATGCTGAAGAAGGTGAAAGAAACAAAAATCGACACTTTATGACGTAAATTACCAGAAATAAAGACGCAAAAGGCAGCCATTCCTGCACGGTTCGACGCATAGTGACGTTTTTTCGGGGATTGAATCTTTCCACAGGGCCTTATAAAATAGTATCATACAGTACGCACGGAAGAAAAGTGCGGCAATTTTAAGGCAAAGGGGAAGGTTGGATTGACGGAACGACTCGTTTCAAAGCTGCATGTCGCGCTTTTGAGCTACGACGAGCGGGAGATCCGCGTCCGGAAAAATTATCTGGAGGAGCAGAATCCTGCGATCTGCTGTGTCTGCTTCCACAGCGGCGAGGAGCTGCTGCGGGAGCTGCGCCAGCAGCGCAGTGTGGATATCGTGGTGCTTTCGAGCCAGCTGGAGGATATGGATGGGTATGAGTTCCTCAAGCGGCTCAACAGCCTGCATAACCGCCCGCTGCTGCTGTTGCAGGGGGATGACTGGTACAGCGATGCCACGGCATCGTTCCTGCGGCCGGACGGCAGGCAGTACCTGCCGGAGCGCAGCAGCCTGCTGGATCTGCTGCTGGATCTGCGCAGCTCCACGGACATCGGCATCTTCTGGGTGCTGCCGTTCTGCAAGCAGCTTTATGCGGAGTGGGGCATCCAGCAGCCGGATGTAAACTGTGAATATCTGACCACTGCGCTGCAGGTCGTATGCGGCACGGAGCGGAAGCTGGCCGTGCGCAAGGAGATCCTGCAGACTGTGGCCGAGGAACACCACACCACAGTGGCCGCCGTGGACTGCGGGATGCGCCGCCTGATCGACGGGGTGGAAAAATACAACACCGAAGCCTGGCAGAAATTCAAGCAGGATTACGGCCTGATGGGGCATAGCGTTACCCTGGGCAAGCTGATCTATGCGGGCCGCCAAAAATTGATCGACAGCGGAACGCAGGGACGGAAGGCCGGACGATGAGAAAAAAGAGAGAGAACGGAATGGCAAAAGAGAGCGGGATGGGGGATTTCCCCCGCAAACAATTTGAGAGCGTGCTGCTGCACTCCCTGCGCATCATGGACCAGAACCGGGAATACCTGCAGATGCATCTGGCCCGGACCGGAGACGAAAGGACCCGGCAGGCGCTGGAGGATATGGGGCAGGAGAGCATCCGCCTGGAGCGCACCCTGCGGGAGATGATGGGTCTGCTGGAAGTGGAGATGAACGACAAGCCGTCCATGAAGCCGGTAGACCTGTGCTGGATCCTGATGGAGGCCGCCCAGATGGCCCCGGAGATCGAGAAGCAGCTGGGCATCCGGCTGACCGTGGATCACAGCCCGTTCCGGCGCTGCTATGTCAAGGCGGATGCCCAGGAGGCCGAGCAGCTGCTGTTTCATCTGCTTTCCAACGCCCTGCGGGCCGTAAGCCCCGGCGGGCAGATCAAGATCCGGCTCACCCGGGACGACGAGGATCTGTATCTGATCGTGGAGGACGACGGCTGCGGCCTGCCCACCGGTGAAAACTGGATGGAGAACCGCCGCCGCTTCCTGGGCGGTGTGCAGGCAGGGCTGCTGCTCTGCCGCCGTTACTGCGCCCACATGGGGTGGGTGCTTTCCCTCACGCCGCGCGGTGCCGGAAGCGGCACCCGGGCAGAGGTGCGCATCCCGCTGGCCGGAACGATGTTTCCCATTGAGGGCAGTGTGGAACTGCACACCATCCATCCGGCGCTCACCACAGCTGATGGCCTGCGCTGGCAGATCCTGCGGGAGCTTGCCCTGTTGTCCGATAAAATGGAATGATACGATGTTCAGCGCCCTGCTCCGGGCTTTTCCGGGGCAGGGCGTTTTTGTGTAAAAATCACTCTGAGTAAAGAATCTTAACCGGAATGTAGAAAAACAGGGGGGCTGTATTCGTGAATTTAACAAAATGTTTAACTTTTTGAGCGGAAAATACTATTTTTTGCGTGTAAAATAGGGCGACTGGATTGATTGTATCCCGATTTTTGAGTATAATACAACTGTATTTTTATATTGTTCCTCAGGAGGAAAAGCAAGTGAGAGTAGGTCTTGACATCGGAAGCACCACCATCAAGTGCGCGGTGCTGGACGAACATGATGCGCTGATTTATTCAACATACGAGCGTCATTACAGCCATATTCTGGAAAAGGCGCAGGAGCTGCTGCGCCGTATCGATGCAGAGCACCTGCACGGAAACAAGGCACTGCTGAGCATCTCCGGTTCTGCCGGCATGGGTCTGGCCGACAGCTGCGGCGTGCCCTTTGTGCAGGAGGTGTTCTCCACCCGTGTGGCAGTCAAGCGGTTTGTGCCCGCCACCGACTGCGTGATCGAGCTGGGCGGCGAGGACGCAAAGATCCTGTTCCTGACCAACGGCACCGAGGTCCGCATGAACGGCAGCTGTGCCGGCGGCACCGGTGCCTTTATTGACCAGATGGCCACCCTGCTGAAGATGAGTGCCGACGAGATGAACAAGGCCGCGGAAAAGGCCGAGCGCACCTATACCATCGCGTCCCGCTGCGGCGTGTTTGCCAAAAGTGACGTGCAGCCCCTCATCAATCAGGGCGCGCGCACGGAGGATATCGCCGCCAGCATCTACAAGGCGGTGGTCAACCAGACCATTGCCGGTCTGGCACAGGGCCGCCCCATCAAGGGCAATATCCTGTATCTGGGCGGGCCGCTGACCTTCAGCGGCGTGCTGCGCAAGAGCTTTGATGAGGCGCTGGGGGTCACCGGAACCTGCCCCGAGAACAGCCTGCTCTATGTGGCACTGGGTGCCGCCCTCTATGCGGATAAGGAGTTCGAACTCTCCGCAGTGGCCGACGCGCTGGACCAGTACGCCGCCACCGCTACTTATGCCAGTGAGCCTCCGCTCTTTGCCAACAAGCAGGAGTATGAGGAATTCCATGCCCGGCACATGTCCCACAGCGTGCCTCATGTGCCCTTCAGCGCCCAGTGCGGCCCGGTGCATATCGGCATCGACTCCGGCTCCACCACCGTCAAGCTGGTGGTGGTGGACGAGAAGAGCCAGATCCTGTACACCAATTACCAGCCCAACCTTGGCAACCCGCTGCCCCTGATCCGGGAACAGCTGATCAAGATCTACCGGGAACACCCCGGCCTGCAGGTGGCCAGCGTGACCACCACCGGCTACGGCGAGGAGCTGGTCAAGAACGCCTTCCGCTGTGATTATGGTCTGGTGGAAACGGTGGCTCACTTTACCGCCGCCAAATACTTTATGCCCGACGTGGATTTCATCATCGACATCGGCGGTCAGGACATGAAGTGCTTCAAGATCGAGGATGGTGCCATCAGCAACATCTTCCTGAACGAGGCCTGCTCCTCCGGCTGCGGCAGCTTTTTGCAGACCTTTGCGCAGGCATTGGGCTATGATGTCAAGGAGTTTGCCGCTCTCGGCCTGTTCGCAGACCGCCCCGTGGATCTGGGCAGCCGCTGCACCGTGTTTATGAACAGCTCGGTCAAGCAGGCCCAGAAGGACGGCGCTTCCATCGAGAATATTTCCGCCGGTCTGTCCATCAGTGTGGTCAAGAACGCGCTGTACAAGGTCATCCGCGCATCCAGCCCCGAGGAGCTGGGCCGCAGGATCGTGGTGCAGGGCGGTACTTTCTACAATGAAGCTGTTCTCCGCGCCTTTGAAAAGGAGATGGGCGTGGAGGTCATCCGCCCCGACATCGCGGGCCTGATGGGTGCCTACGGTGCGGCCCTGTTCGGCCTGCGCCAGAGCCATAAGAACCATCAGGAAACTTCCAGGATGATAAATCTGGCCGAGTTGGAAGCCTTCGACCAGAAGGTGGTCAGTGTCAAGTGCGGCGGCTGCGGCAACCACTGCCAGCTCACCATCAACACCTTTGCCGATGGCCGCAAGTTCATCTCCGGCAACCGCTGCGATAAGCCCGTGACCGGTAAGAGCGAGGACGACAGCCTGAATCTGTACGCCTACAAGCAGCAGCTGCTGGCCGGTTACAAGCCCGTGCCCGGCAAGCGCGGCTCCATTGGCATTCCGCTCTGCCTGAATATGTACGAGCTGCTGCCCTTCTGGTACACCTTCTGGACCAGGCTGGGCTTTGCCGTGCACACCAGCCCGGTGTCCAGCCGGGGGCTGTATCTGGCCGGTCAGGCCACCATCCCCAGCGATACCGCCTGCTTCCCGGCCAAGCTGAGCCACGGCCACATCAAGGCCCTGAGCCAGATGCACCTGGATGCCATCTTCTACCCCTGTCTGACTTACAACTTTGACGAGGGTCTGGGCGACAACCACTATAACTGCCCTGTGGTGGCCTATTACCCTGAAGTTCTGGCAGGCAACTGCCCCGAGCTGGAGGGCCAGAAGTTTATCTATGACTATGTGGGCATCCACCGCCCCAAGGACTTTGTCCGCAAGATGGCAAAGGAAGTCCTGCCCAAATACTTCGGCGGCATTTCCGAAAAGGAAGTGCAGGCCGCTGCCGATGCTGCCTACGCCGAGCACGAGGCCCACATGGCCCAGATCCGGGTCAAGGGCAGCGAGATCATTGATGAGGCACGCCGTCAGGGCAAGCGCATCATCGTGCTGGCAGGCCGCCCCTATCACGTTGACCCTGAGATCAACCATGGCATCGACCACCTCATCACCCGCCACGGCGCGGCTGTTGTCACCGAGGACAGCATCTCCAACCGGGTGGAAAAGTTCCCCACCAGTGTGCTGAACCAGTGGACCTACCACAGCCGCCTGTATGCGGCGGCCAAGTACTGCACCACCCAGAAGGATATGGATCTGGTGCAGCTGGTCTCCTTTGGCTGCGGCGTGGATGCCATTACCACCGATGAGACCCGCGAGATCCTGCAGGCAGGCGGCAAGCTCTACACCCAGCTCAAGATCGATGAGATCACCAATCTGGGTGCGGTCAACATCCGTCTGCGCAGCCTGTTCGCCGCTCTGGAGGAGCGCGACGAGGCGGCAGAGGAAAAGGCCGCCCCCAAGGCAGAAGCCTGATACATAGGAGGAACCTATGGAATACAATTATCCCAAATTTACCCCGGAGATGAAGCAGACCCACACCATCCTCATCCCCAACATGGCCATTACCCAGTTCCGGCTGCTGGAATACGCCCTGCGCTGCGACGGCTACAAGTGCGAGATCCTGGGCAACTGCGGCAGCGCCGTGGCACAGCTTGGCCTGAAATACGTCCACAACGACACCTGCTATCCGGCCCTGCTGGTCATCGGCCAGTTTCTGGATGCCCTGAACAGCGGCAAGTATGACCTGGATCACACGGCCCTGCTCATCACCCAGACCGGCGGCGGCTGCCGTGCTTCCAACTACATCCACCTGCTCCGCAAGGCTCTGGTCAAGGCGGGCTATCCCCAGATCCCCGTTGCCAGCCTGAACTTCTCCGGTCTGGAAAAAGACAGCGGTTTCCAGATGACCCTGCCGCTGGCCCGCCGCGCGCTTGCCTGCATTTTCTACGGCGATATGCTCTGTGCCCTGCGCAATCAGGTGGCCCCCTACGAGAACGAAAAGGGAGCCGCTGACCGGATGGTCGATCTGTGGGTCGAGCGTCTGGGCCGCGTTCTGCTGGCCGGCAAGGGCTTTACCGCCCGGGAAATGAAGCACACTTTCCCGCTCATTGCAAAGGATTTTGCGGCCATCCCTGTGACCCGGGTGCCCAAGGTCAAGGTGGGCGTAGTCGGCGAGATCTACGTTAAATACAGCCCCCTGGGCAACAACGACCTGCAGAAGTTCCTGGAGAGCCAGGACTGTGAGGTGAACTTCCCGGGCCTGATGGGCTTTGTGCAGTACTGCATCTTCAATATGGGCGAGGATCATGTCCTTTACGGCGGCAAGCTGGCCGTCAAGATGGGCACGGATCAATTGCTCAACTGGCTGGACAGCGTGGAGCGTGCCATGCTCAAGGCCACAGCCGATGCCGGGTTCTACGCCCCCGGGCCCTTCAAGGAGCTGGTGGAAAAGCCCCACGGCATCATTTCGCTGGGGGCCAAGATGGGCGAGGGCTGGCTGCTGACCGCCGAGATGATCGAGCTGGTGCAGGGCGGCTACGGCAACATCGTCTGTGCCCAGCCCTTCGGCTGCCTGCCCAACCATATCGTGGGCAAGGGCATGGTGAACAAGATCCGTGCCCTGTATCCCAGCGCCAATATCACCCCCATCGATTATGACCCCAGCGCCACCCGGGTCAACCAGGAAAACCGCATCAAGCTGATGCTGGCAGTCGCCAAGGAGCGCCTGAACGCCCCGGCGCAGGCTGCCCCCCTGACGGCAGAAGAGATCGCCGGTGGTGCTCTCCGGGTCGAGACCACGGTATAATTCTTTCTAAACAGCAACACTCCCCTTCGGGCAGGACCGTGTGCCGCACGGCTCCACTCGAAGGGGAGTGTTTTTTGTCTCAGTCGCAGAGATACCGCCGCTCGAACTCCTCAGCCGGGATGGCCTTGGAGAACCAGAAGCCCTGTGCGCCGTCGCAGTCCAGCGAGCGGAGGAGCTGCACCTGCTCCTCGGTCTCGATGCCTTCGCAGATGACGTTGTAGCCCAGCCGTTTGACCAGATGTACGACCTCCCGCAGAAAATCGGTGCCCCGCGCGTTGGAGCTGCACCGGGTCAGAAAGAGCTTGTCCAGCTTGATGGTGTTCACGGGGATATCCACTATGTTGTTCAGCAGGGAACTGCCTGCGCCGAAATCGTCCAGCGAGGTCTGCATTCCATCGCTCTGGAAGGAGGAAAGCAGGCGCTTCACCCGGTCGTACTCCGAGACCACCGCCGTCTCGGTCAGTTCGATCTCCAACATCCGGGCGCTGATGTTGTGCTTTTCCAGAATTTCGCTGTACTCCTGGGTGGGGGCATCCTCCCGGGCCAGTACCGCCGAGGCATTCACTGCAATGGGCAGCAGCCGATGCCCGGCCTGTGCATTGCGCTGCAGGAACCGGGCCACCTGCTCGAAGATGTACAGATCCAGATCTACGATGCGGCCCGTGGATTCCAGAATGGGAATGAACTGGTCAGGGTAGACCACGGTGCCGTCCGGCTTGATCCAGCGGGTCAGCGCCTCGGCTCCGATGACCGAGAGATCTTTGGGCGAGAACTTGGGCTGGAGGTACAGCTTGAACTCGCCGCTCTCAAGCGCCTGCGGCAGGCCGCTCAGCAGCTCGCCGGTCAGGGTCTGCTTGACCTCCAGCTTTTTGTCAAACTGGATGGCAGACACACGGGTGTTGCTGCGCACCTGCTTGCGGGCAAAGTTTGCCTTGTCGATGGCGGCCGAGGCGCTCAGGCAGCCGGGCTCAATGGCGTACACACCCATCCGTACCCGCAGGCGTACCTCCGGGTAATGCTGGGCCTGATACTGCTCAAACCGGCGGCAGAGCGTGTCTGCATAATGGAGCGGGCCTTTCTCGTCACGGCAGGAGAGGTAGAGCACGAACTGGTCGCCCACCACCCGGCACAGGTAGCACTCGCCCCAGTGACGGGCTGCCTCGATGAGGAAATCGCTGAATTCCTTCAACAGCTGATCGCCGGTGGCATAGCTGTATTTCTCGTTGAAATATTTGAAGTTCTCGAAGTCGCAGTAGAAGATCTGGTAGCCCTCGGCATAGCTGCCGATGATCTTGTGGGAGACCTCCTCCTTGAAACGGGTAAAGGCCAGCAGACCGGTCAGCCGGTCAAACTCAGGAGCAGAAGTCATGCCGCGGCTCACGGCGTTCACGGCCAGATGTTTGCTCAGGTAGGCGTTGATGATCTTTGTGATCTCGCCCAGCTCCCGGCGGTTCTGGGGTGTCCAGTACCGCTTGCTGCCGCACACCACATAGGCAATGGCACCCTGATACTCGCCCTCACCGTACATGGCAGCGTAGACCACTGTCTGGGCCCCGCCCTGCATCAGCAGCGCGCGCCCCTGCGGCGAGTACATTCCCATATTGTCGGCCTGCAGCACGGTGGTACCGTATTCATCGTAGCTGTGGAACAGGGTCAGGAAGTCCTCCTTGGTAAAGGAGTTGCCGTTCAGAGGCACCGGCTCCGCGTGGGGAGAGGTCCACTGGAACTGCCGGGAGACGCTGCGTTCCCGGATGCAGGTGTCCACAATGGTAATGCGGTCCAGCTGCAGCCGGATGCCGACGATCTTCAGGAAGAGGGGGATAGCAGTCTCAAAGCTGTTGTTCTTCTCAAACAGTTCAAAGGCGGTGGAGATCAGGTCGTTGTGCAGGTAGCGTGCATCGATATCGGCCGTTTCCGGGGCGGCAGGAACCGCCTGGGCATAGCGCCGCAGATTATCGCAGAACACATACTGGTTGCGGCCGTTCTGCTTGGCCTGATACAGGGCCCAGTCCGCGTTTTCGAACAGCTGGTCAAAGGAATAGCCCGCTGTGTTTTCGGGCAGGAAGCAGGCACCGATGCTGCAGGTCATCCGGTAATCGTTTTCCCAGAACTTGATCTGCTGCACGGATTCCGAAAGCTGGCGGGTCTTCTGGAGCAGGGTGGTGTTGGGGATATCCTTCAAAAACACAACAAATTCATCGCCGCCGAACCGCACCAGAATGTCGCTGGAGCGGAACAGGGTGCGCAGCATCCGGGCAAACTCCTGCAGGACCTTGTCGCCGAACAGATGCCCATAGCGGTCGTTGACATTCTTGAAAAAATCAAGGTCGATGACCAGCATTCCGCAGGAGGCATAGGGATCTTTGGCCTGCAGATAGCGGTCGATAAGCTCCTTGCCGGTGCGGTTGTTATACAGCTGGGTCAGGGAATCGTGGCGGGCCTGCTCCAGCAGCTCCTGGGTCTGATTCTTCTGGTCGGTGATGTCCTTAGCGTAGCCCACATAGAGTGTGCCACGGGCGGGGTCTTCGACCGGGCGGGCATCCACCTCCCGGGAATAATACACCCCATCCGGCGAGACAAAGCGTATCTCCAGCGGGCCGAACAGCTCACCGGTGAGCAGGGCACGCATCTTCCAGCGGTCCTCCGCGAAGATCGTGGCGTGCTCCGGCTTTTCGGAGCCAAGGTATGCATCCAGCGTTTCCAGCGTGCGGCTCCGGGTATCGTAGACCCGCAGCTGATCCAGACGGGGGTCATATTCCAACAGAAAAAACCACCGATGCACAAGAAACTGCATCAGCAGGGGATTGTTGATGATCGAATCGATAAACCGAACAGGGACATCCATGGCCGACTCCCCACTTTCCGCTTTTTAACCAGTATAACAAAATATGGAAGATGCATCAAGACGAAACACAAAAATTTCATGGAAAGTGAAAGAAATTTTACAGAAAGTTCTGTCGGAAACGGTTTCGGTGTTCCCGCTCAGGCCGGAACGCCCCACAGTTCGATCGTGGCACCGGCGGCAAGCCGGACGTTGGTGTCCACGGTCAGGGTCAGCCTGCCGAGCTTCTGGCTGGCATCCACATTCTGGCCGCCGCTTCTGGCAGGCAGAACGACTGCAGGCGGTGCACCCGTGGTGCCGGATGCGGCAAAACAGAGATACTGCCCGAAGCAGGGAAGTGCCTGAAAGCTGGCAAAGGTGCGGGTGGGCGGGCTGGACATCGAGCTGCTGGCAGCACAGGGGGCAGAAGCACTGAGCAGCTGGGTACCATCGCTGGTGCTGCAAACCCAGTGCAGTGTGCCCTTGGATTGGCTGCTGCCTGCCTGAAACAGCACCTTCAGCGCCTGCAGTTCGGTGGGAAAGGTGCGCTCAAAGCTGGCAGCGGCGGCGTTCAGGGACACCTTTTCCAGCAGCTCCCACTGGCCAGGATCGCTGGGGTCGCCCTTGGGGCCTTGGGGGCCGGGTTCTCCCTGCGGGCCTTGCGGGCCGGGCTCTCCTTTGGGGCCGGTGGGTCCTGCGGCACCGGGTTCTCCCTGCGGTCCGGGTTCCCCCTTTTCGCCCCGGAATGCACCGCTTTCCACAGCGGCTTTCAGCCGTTCCAGCAGGGCCTGCCAGGCGGGTGTGCCGGGCTGGGGCAGGGTGCTGTCCTCAGTGCCGGAATTTTCGGCCACGCAGTAGCACACGTCCGCGCTGGTCAGGGTGCGGGTGCCATCGGTGCCCTCAAAGGTGATGCGCCCCTCCCCGGGCACAGCCGTGATGAGGGCGGGCACCTCCACAAGGCCGTCCACCACCAGCGTGGAGGGGGCAGCGTTCCCATCCGGCAGGTGCCAGAAGGCCCGCAGGGTCATGCCCTGCCACTCGCCGTCGGCTTCCACCCGCAGGGCGTAGATGCCCCGGTTTTTGGTGTAGCCGAAGCGGAGCAGGCCGTCGTACCCCTGCAAAGCAGCCCCGCCGCCCGAGGATAAATGGATCTGACGTTCGATCATACAGTTTCACTCCTTTTGTCGTGGTTTTCGCGTTCAAAAAGCTTGACTTTGGTTAGAGTTTCCGGTAAGATTGTGAAAAGACCGCAGATGGTTTGGTGGATAAAATCTAACCAAAATCAGCTTGTGAGGCTATAATATCTGATTAAATTCAGAAAGTCAAGGGAAAATCTGAATCCGGTTAGAAAACCGGCGTTCTGCACAAGAAGGAGTGCAAAATTTGTGTTTTATGACTGCTACACGGCCCTGTGTCAGGCCAGAGGCATCAGCCGCAGCCGGGCCGCGCAGGAGATGGGCCTGAGCAACTCCACAGTGACCAAATGGAAAAACACCGGGGCGACCCCCTCGGGCGAGACGCTGGCCAGGGTATCTGCCTATTTTGGCGTGCCGGTGGGGGAACTGCTGGGCGAAGCCGTCCCGTCGGCGCAGGAGGAGCGGAAGCTGCCCGAAGGGGCTGTCCCGTTCGATCCCGCCCTCACGGCTCCGCTGCTGGGCACGGTGCGTGCAGGCCTGCCCATGTATGCGGAAGAAAACATTGAGGGCTACATCCCCATCACCCGGAAGGATGGGGCACGGTACTTCTGGCTCCGTGTCCGGGGCGACAGCATGAACGCCGTGGGCATCTCGGAAAACGATGAGATCCTGGTGCGGGAGCAGCCGGAGGTGGAAAACGGCCAGCTTGCCGTGGTGATGGTCAACGGCGATGAAGCCACCGTGAAATATTTCCGTCAGGAGGGGAGCCTTGTGGTCCTGACCCCCAAAAGCTTCAACCCCGTGCACCAGCCCCAAATCTATGATCTGAAACGGGTGCAGGTGCGGGTGGTCGGCCTTGTGGTGGAGTGCCGCAAGGTGTTCTGAAAAAAAGAAGATGGCCCCTGCGGGGCAGAATAGGAGGCTCGCTATGAAATGGAGGACTGTTCTGTGCACAGCGCTGTTTTTGTGCGGTACCATGCTGCTTTCTGCCTGCAGCGGGGGAGAGATGCCCGCGCCCGCGGAACCGCCCGCTTCCAGTGAGGTATCGGCTCCCTCTCAGCCGGAGGAAGTGCCCGCCCCCTCGGAATCGGCTTCTTCCAGTGAACCGGAGCCGCCAGCATCCAGCGTGCCGGAAAAAGAGAATCCATTGATCGTGAATGGCGTGCTGAAAAGCTACGATACCGGCAAGCAAAAGGATGTTGTTCTGCCCAGCGGGAAGTTTACCAAAATTGATTCAGGATGCTTCAAAAATAATACCACCATGGAATCGGTGAGTATCCCGGAAGGCGTTACGGAGATTGGATTTGCTGCATTTGCGCAGTGCTACAACCTGAAATCAGTGAAGTTGCCAAAATCTCTGGTGAAGATTGAACAGTCTGCATTTTTAGATTGTGTATCACTAGAAGAGATTACTTTCCCTGAAAACAGTAGACTGGAACTTTACCAGTCAGCATTTGAAAATTCAGGGCTGTTGAAGGTTTTTATCCCGTCAAATATTCGGATAATGAATGGTGGAGTATTTGCAGATTGCAAGAAACTTATCAGTGTATATCTTGAGGGACAGGAGACCATAGAAAAGCAAACATTTGCAAGTTGTTATTCTTTGCGAACAGTCATACTTGGTAAGGCAACGAAGGAAATTCGAGCGGGGGCATTTGATGGATGTTCGAATTTATCGGATGTCTGGTATGCTGGAAGTTGGGACGAATTGCTTTCGGGGTGCAATAAGGAGTGGAATGGAGCATTCTTTAATGCGGAACACCATGAAGGTGCTCCAAGCGATTGACTAGAATACCAAAACAATAAGAAACCCGGGGACAGCAGCACAGCTGTCCTCGGGTTTTTGTGCGTTCGGGAATCTTATACTTCCTCGGTCTCATCCTCGTCGTCCTCCTCCTCGTCGGCGAGAGCTTCTGCATGGATGCGCTGGCGCAGGCGGGTGCGGAACTCCTCGGCGGGGATGCCGCTCTGGTTGGGGGTCAGGTCCGGGGCGGGCTTGCCGTCGGGCAGATGGGCACCAAAGGCCGGCACAAAGAAGAACTTGCGCACGACAAAGATCAACGCAATGGCACCCACGCTGATGAGGTTGTCCAGAGCCGATTCGTGGCCGACCACCATGTGGCGGGCAATGGCGTAGAGCAGCACTTCCAGGCTGCTGCCGGGGCTGTGTTTGGCCAGCATCTTGATGAACTCCACGCCGATGACAATGTCCAGCGCCCGCTCAAGGAAGCCGCGGATCTCTACATCGTTGCCATCAAACAGCAGGCCCGGCATCCACTTGAGCAGGGGGATGAAGCTGAGCAGCAGGCCGATGAGCACCAGCCCGGACAGCACGATCTCCAGCAGGGTGGCGGCCTGAATGATGTATCTGCGCAGTGCCTTGCGGCTGCGGCTCTCAACATGGGCGGAGTGCGGGGTGTCGGAAGGATGGGACATGATGCGGCATCTCCTTTGCTCAAAATCGTGAAACGAAAAAAGCTGACAAACTTTTCTTAAGTTTAGCAAAGGATTTGAGCAAAGTCAATGAAATGTGCCGAATTTTCTGGGAATTACTGGACGGCTACATAGCCGGAGTGCTCAATGCAGGAACGGCCTGCATCGGTGGAGAGCCATTCGTAGATCCTGCGCTCCGGGCTGTCGGCAGCGGAATCCTGCAGGATGGCGGCATAGAATTCGTTGCATAGCGGGTAGCTCTGGTCGGCGATCGTCTCGTTGGAAGGGGTCACGCCATCCACGGCCAGCAGCCGCAGACCGGGCTTGGAGTACATCTGGTCGATGTAGTAGTAGACCGAGAAACCGATGGCGTTGGCAGAGTTGTTATACTCTGCAATGCTGTCCACCAGCTCACCCATGGCGGTGGGGGCCAGCTCGGTGGGGGCCTCCATCAGCGGACCGCCCTGGATCAATAGCTTCTGGAACAGGGTCTGGCTGCCGGAGTCCGCCCGCCGCTGGAAGGCAATGATCTCCTGATCCTTGCCGCCCACATCTTTCCAGTTGGTGATCGTTCCGGCGTAGATGTCCTTGAGCTGCTGCAGGGTCAGGCTCTGCACGGGGTTGTCCTCGTTGACGATGAACACCAGTGCGTCCCGGCCAATGGCCTTCTGCTCCAGCGGGTCACCGTCTGCCTTCAGCTCCTCCTTGACGGATTCCGGGGCCTCGTAGGCGATGATGAGCTTGACCGAATCGCCGTAATTGTTGCCGTACAGGCCCAAGTTGCGCCAGGCCTGGGCCGTGGTGTTGGTGGTCACGGCGCTCCGGGCGGTCTCCAGATCCAGCCCGGTGGTGTCGGCCATGATCTGCGCGATCAGCGGGATGCAGGCCGTGCTGCCATCCGTGATGGGGAATTCATCCACGCTCAGGATGGGCTGTGCGGGCATTTCACTGGCGGCAGAAGAGGCAGGGGCCTCAGAATCAGGTTGAGACGGTGCCGCCCCCGAATCAGAGGAGGCAGGTACGGTATTGCAGGCGGAGAGCAGGGCGGCGGTGGATGCCAGACCCAGACCGGTCAGGAACGCGCGGCGGGAAATTTTGACAGTACGCATGGAAAAACCTCCTTAGAAGAAACCGTTGTCCATTTCGTCGTTGCTGGAAGCGAAGATGCTCTCGGCGTAGAGCCACTGGCCGGTCAGGTCCATCCAGCCGTAAGAAAAGCCCTTGCTGGCGGCAAACACACCCTCCGGCAGGCCGTTGGCTCTGTCGGCATAATAGGTGCTGCAGCTGCGCAGCCCGCCCACGACGACATTGCCGTCGCTGTCCAGGATGTCATACAGCCAGCTGCTGCCGGGGCCGTTGCAGCAGCCGTAGAAATAGAGTCCATCGGCTGTGGAAAACAGGGGATAATAATGGGTGTAGGTTTCTTCCAGCGTGCGGGGATCCAGCGTTTTGTGGGTGCCGTCCGGCCCACAGATCTGGATGGCCGTGTTCACATAGTTGTCGTTGTCGTCCTGCGCGACCCAGACCCAGCCGTTTTCGGCATAGATATGGGCCCGCACTTGGTTCTCCACCGGGTCGATGGCGGTGTCGGTCAGCAGCACGCCGGTCTGCCGGTCGAACACCCGCACGGTGCCGTCCAGGGCGTAGATGGCCAGCGTGGCATCGTCGGTGCCCACATCGTAAAGTTCCTTTTCCTCGCCGGTAAGCAGATCGTGGAAGCGGTACCGCCCGGATGCCTCCGGCTCTGTGATGGCAGCACCGGGCAGGTAATACCGCACCGGCTCATCGAACTCACAGAGCACCGCGCTTTGTTCGGTGCTGGCCAGATCGACCAGCTGATATCGGCCGCTGTTGTACAGGCAGACCGTACCCGCGCCGGTGTACTGCTGGAATCCGGTCAGCTCCTCGCCGGTGGCGGTGCTGTACAGGCTGATATGGTCGATCACCATGTCCTCGTCTTCGGAGTAATAGTCCAGTTCCAGCCAATCTGCCGGGGACGAGATCTCGTTGTAGGAGTAGCTCAGGCTCACGGCGGCGCACAGCGGCTCCTGCCGGATCCGGTTTCCGTCCCGGTCCTGGATCTGCAGCGCGTAATAGCGGGTCAGGTCATCGCCCCAGGTGTTCTCGTCCAGGGCCTGAGCTGGGGCGTTGCACAGGTTGAACGCCAGCGTTTCCCCTGCGATCCTGCAGCCGTAGGTATTTTCCGGCACGGTCAGCTCCTCGCCGGTGGCAAGGTCCAGCACCCGGCAGTCTCCGGCGGCGTGGTGCAGCGCGGGGGAGTAGGCAAACTCCTCCGGGGTGGTCAGCACCAGCAGCGTGCCGGTCAGGGCGGCATCGTAGGCCCGGTCAAAGGTCAGGACCTCTTTGCCGTCTCGGTCATACAGGGCACAGACCCGGCCGGTGGGTGCGCCGGGGTCTGACCACTGCCGCATATAGTAGCGGGCCGTGCCGGTCAGGGTATCCGGCACCAGATACACGGTCTCACTGTTGGCGGCCTGATACAACACGGTACTGCCGCAGAGCACGGTATTGCCGCCATTGGAGCCGTTGCTGTACAGGATGCGCAGCTTGCCGTCGTCCAGCGAAGCTGCAGCGGGGCCGGGCGCTTCCTCAGCCTGGGCGGGCTTGGAATCGGGCAGGGGCGAGGCCGGAGGCAGCAGGGAGCAGGAGGCCAGCAGCCCTGCCGCGGCAGACAGGCTGAGCACTGCACAGCCGATGCGGAGAACAGAACGTTTCATAAGCGTACCTCACAGGTTTGGCAGAATTTAACTTTCCTATCCTGATTATAATACGAATAAACCGGACGTTCAATTGCAATCGAACGTCCGGTTATGGTTACAGTTTTGTTACAGGGGCGCTTCAGGCCTTGGCAGCCTCAGCTTCGTCCATCCGCACCAGCTGACGCAGGAAGGGGAAGAGGAAGGGCACGGTGACAAAGAAGGTCAGCACATCGGCGATGGGCTGGCAGATCTCAACACCCAGCAGCCCAAAGGCCCGGGGCAGGGTGAGGATGAGCGGGATGAAGAACACGCCCTGACGGCAGCAGGCCAGAAAGGTGGCCCGGCCCGATTTGCCGATGGACTGGAACAGCATGTTGCCCGCCACGATCACGGGCTGCAGCAGCATGGCAAAGCACTGGTAGCGGAAGGCGGGCAGGGCCACGGCGGTGACTTCGGGGTCATCGCGGAAAAGGCGGATGAGGGTCTCGGCATTGAACCAGCAGGCGGTGAGAATGACAAAGAGAAAGCAGAAGCTGGCTGCCATGGTGAACAGGCAGGCCTGCTGCACCCGGCGGTACTTTTGGGCACCATAGTTGAAGCCTGCCACCGGCTGAAAACCCTGACCGGTGCCGATGGCCACCGAGATAATGAACATGAAGATGCGGGAAACGATGCTCATACCGGCCACGGCAGCGTCGCCATAGCCCCGGGCGGCGATGTTCAGCAGCATTCCGCCAATGCTGTTCAGGCCCTGACGGCCAAAGCTGGGCATACCGGTCATCAGGATGGTGCCGAACTCCGCCGGGCTGCGGGTGACTGCCGTGATCCGGAATTGGCTGACTGTTTTGCCCCGCAGGAACATGGACAGCAGGATGCAGAAGCTGATGGTCTGGCTCAGGGCCGTGGCAAGGCCCGCACCGGCGGTGCCCATGCCCAGCCCAAAGATGAACAGCGGGTCCAGCGCGATGTTCAGCAGGCCGCCGGTGACCAGGCCGATCATGGCAAAGCTGGCCTTGCCCTCATAGCGCAGGATGTTGTTCATCACCAGACTGGACATCATAATGGGAGCGGCCAGCAGGATGTACCGCGCGTAGGCGCAGGCATGGGGCAGGATGGTCTCGGTGCTGCCCAGCAGCATCATAAAACCGGGCAGGGTGAGCAGGCCCGCCACTGTGATGATGCCGCCGAACACCAGCGCTGTGAAGAAGCTGGTGGAAGCAAACCGGGTGGCGGCATCGGTGTTCTGGCTGCCCAGGCTGCGGCTGATGATGCTGCCGGAGCCGTGGCCCAGCATAAAGCCCAGCGCCTGGAGAATGGCCATCAGGCTGGAAACGATGCCCACCGCGCCGGATGCGCTGGTGGAGATCTGGCCCACAAAAAAGGTGTCGGCCAGATTATAGATGCTGGTGATGAGCATGCTCAATATCGTGGGAGCCGCCAGGCTCAGGATCAATTTCGGGATGGGGGTCTCCGTCATTTTGCGGAACTGCTCCGCGCTGCGGTCGGCATTTGCCATGAAAAAACCTCGCTTTCTCTTTGACACGATCTTTACATAAAAAATATTCATACCCAGTATACCGCAGGAACTGTTTTGTATCAACCAATTCCTTGCCGGGGTTATTGCAGCAAAAGACCGCCCTGCCCGGCGGCAGAGCGGTCTTGGGTCATAGAAAAGAAGCGGAACATTACAGGGTCTTGCAGAACTCCTTCAGGTAGGCACGGAAAGCCTCGCCGATCTCGGGGTGCTGCAATGCCAGCTCCACCTGAGCCTCCACCACGCGGAGCTTGTTGCCCATGTCGTAGTGGGTGCCGGTGAACTCCACGGCGGTCATGCCGCCGCAGTTGCGGGCATACTCGGCCATGGCATCGGTCAGCTGGATCTCGCCGCCTGCACCGGGCTTGGTGTGGGCGAGGATATCGTAGATCTCAGGGGTCAGCAGCACACGGCCCAGAATGGAGTAGTTGCTGAACTCCTGGCCCTTTTTGGGCTTCTCGATCATGTCATCCACAAAGAAATAGTTGTCGTGGATGGGGGTGGTCTTCAGGCTGCAGTAGCGGCTCACATCGGCCCAGGGCACAGCGGAGACACCGGCAGCCGGGCGACCGAACTCCTCATAAGCGCGGATGAGCTGGGCGCAGACAGGGTCCTCGCCCCAGATCACGTCGTCGCCGTAGATGACCACGAACGGGTCATCACCGGTAAAGGCCTTTGCCATGCTTACGGCGTGGCCCAGGCCCAGCGTCTGCTTCTGGCGCACAAAGAAGATGTTGGCAAGGTTCGAGATGCCCAGGCACTCCTCCAGCATCTTTTCCTTGCCGGGGGCGGCCAGCTTTTCTTCCAGCTCGGGGCTGCGGTCAAAGTGATCCTCGATGATGCTCTGGCTGCGGCCCAGAATGATCAGAATGTCCGTGATGCCGGACTTGACGGCTTCCTCCACCAGATACTGGATGGCGGGCTTATCCACGATGGGGAGCATCCCCTTGGGCATGGCCTTGGTGGCGGGCAGCACGCGGGTGCCCAGACCGGCGGCAGGGATGACAGCCTTCGTAACTTTTTTCATGGTTCGGAACTCCTTCATCATATCATTTCAGGCTGAACGCTCAGCCGTAGACCAGATGGATCAGGGCATCCACATTGGGACCAAGCAGCAGGGTGAACGCGCTGCCGATGACCATGAGCAGGACCAGACAGCCGAGCACGGCGGCCCAGCTGGTGCCGCCCTGCGCGCAGAGCACGGCTTTGCGCTGTGCCGCGTCCGGGAACTCCGCGCGGATGCGGCGGATCTTCTCGGCGGCACTCTGGCGGTAGAGCCACTTGCCATACAGGCCGCGCACGATCATCAGCAGAAAGCTGAGCACCGAGCAGACCCGGGAAAGGGTGAGCAGGGTGGAGGTGGAAAGTCCCGGGGCCAGGCTACTGTCCGTGACCTGCAAAAGGTCAATGAAGGTGGGCAGGGCCAGCACCAGCTCGGCGGCCAGAAAGGCGAACGCGGGCTTCCACGCCTTGCGGTAGAAGAAATAGAACGGGCCGAACAGCATGGCCGAAAAGCTCATGGAGGTCTTGGTGTGGGACAGCTGCATCCGGCAGTAGGCGCTCAGGTAGGCAGGGGAAGCCGGGCCGATGAAATCCGCCCAGTCCTTGCAGGGGATGCCGTCCATGACCTCTTCCTTGCCAAAAGCGGCCTGATAGGTCTGGCGCAGCGGGTCTACCTGCGGGGCTCCGGTCTCCTGGAACTGGCGGTAAAAGGTGGAGTAATCAAACTCCTCGCTGTGCTCATCCGAATCGGCACGGTCGGCGGGCTCCTGTGCCCCCTCCGGGGGCAGGGCCGCGCCGCAGCAGCGGCAGACAGATTCACTGCGCAGGGTGCGCTCGCCGCAGGCAGGGCAGGTGCACAGCTCACTTTCCTGATAGGGGAACTTCCACTCGTATCCGGCGGCGTGGGCCGGGGCATGGATGCAGCGGCCGAGCTTTTCATAACAATCGCGGTGATAAGGCGCGCCGCAGTCGGGGCAGACAACGATATCGTCCTGCAGTGTCAGCGGCTTGCCGCAGCCCTCACAGGGGCAGCCATAATATTTGGGCATAAGATCCTCCCGGTATGCTAGTTGAACTTATTATACTCCCTTAAAAGAGAAAAGAAAAGGCAAAAATCTTCAAAATTCCAGTAGGTTGAGTATTTTTCCTCTTTACTTTATCATGGATTCTGGGTATACTAATGAAGTATCTGTGTATAAACTGTATCTTTTGAGGGATTCTTAAAATATGATTACTACTGACGAACTGAAAGTGCAGCTGGCCGATTACGGCACCGCTGTGAAGGACCTGGAGGAAGCGCTGGCCATCGACGCTTCCCGCAAGCGCGTGCAGGAGCTGGAGCACACCATGAGCCGCCCCGGCTTTTACGATGACGCTGAGCTGAGCAAGAAGGTCTTTGATGAAGTGGGCGACCTGAAGGGCAAGCTGAACCGCTTTGAAAAGCTGCAGGGCCTGTACGATGATGCCGAGACCATGCTGGTGATGCTGGACGAGGAGTACGACCCCGATATGGTGCCCGAAGCAGAGGAAGCCGTGAACGCCGTGGGCAAGGCTGTGGACGAGCTGCAGCTGATGACCATGCTGAACGGTGAGTACGACCACAGCAACGCTATCCTGACCTTCCACGCCGGTACCGGCGGCACCGAGGCACAGGACTGGGCCGAGATGCTCTACCGCATGTACAACAAGTGGGCACAGGCACACGGCATGACCGTGGAGGTGCTGGATTATCAGGATGGCGATGAGGCCGGCATGAAGAGCGCTTCTATGATGGTCAAGGGTGCCAACGCCTACGGCCTGCTGAAGAGCGAGAACGGCGTGCACCGTCTGGTCCGCGTGTCTCCTTTTGATGCCAACGCCCGCCGCCAGACCAGCTTTGCCTCTCTGGAAGTGATGCCCGAACTGGACAACACCATTCAGGTGGACATCCGCCCTGAGGACATCGAGATGCAGGTGTTCCGCTCCTCCGGTGCAGGCGGCCAGCACATCAACAAGACCTCTTCCGCTGTCCGTCTGATCCACAAGCCCACCGGCGTCGTGGTCAGCTGCCAGACCCAGCGCAGCCAGTTCCAGAACCGTGACTACGCCATGGAAATGCTGAAGGCAAAGCTGTATCAGATCGCAAAGCAGCAGCACATGGACAAGATCGACGACATCAAGGGCGTGCAGAATGAGATCGCCTGGGGCCACCAGATCCGCAGCTATGTGTTCATGCCCTACACCATGGTCAAGGATCACCGCACCAACTACGAGACCGGCAATGTCGATGCCGTGATGGATGGTGATCTGGACGGCTTCATCTTTGCTTACCTCAAGGCCGCCAGCCGCGGGGAACTGCAGGATACCTGATAAAATAGAATTCGATTTTTTGTTTGCAGCCAGAAAAGGCCAGTGCGCTTTTTCTGGCTGTTTTTGCTTGTCTCTGCGTGAAATGTCCTGAAATTTGCATGAATAGCAAGTTTCAGGGATTGATAGGCGGTTTTTTAGGTGGTATAATTTTATTACGATAAAACTGCACGACACTTGAGCAGAGACAGGAGGAAGAATGATGAGAAAGAAAATTGCAGCGTTGTTTTGTACGTTGGCAGTTCTATGCGCATGTTTGTGTGGAACAGCATTTGCGGCAAAGAAACCGAGCATAGAGCTAATGGGCTTATATGCCATATGGGATGAGCCTATGGTATCGAAACCGATTATATATTTTCGAGTTAATTCCAGTAAAGCGATTAAATACGCAGATTGGTATGTATCAGCATATAATCGTGTAGGTGATAAAGCCTCGATGTTTCCAACGAAAAAATTGACAATGGTAGGGCCGTTGGAGCCGTTCAGCCTTGGAAAAAATGTAGATTTTGAATGGATGGTTCAAAGCAATGCAAGAGAGGATAGCCCGTTTCGGCATTATAAAATAGTTCCGTATGCGATTGCTGCAGCCGATGGCATTCAGTTCGTATATCAGGATGCATACGGTAATCTCTTTGTAAAACCAGATGAAAACAATCCTGAAAGCTATACTTATTTGAGCGAAGATGAAATCCAGAACGCGATGTTTGACTACAGTGGTTGTGAATTTTCTGACGTATGGTGGAGAGACTGGTCGATTGATTATCTTGCAGTGGATAAAGTCGTCATAACTTACATGGACGGAAGCGCAGAGACGGTCACAAATGTGAACTCAAAGTATCGTGGTATGACTTTGCAAAACCCTCCGTTTGCTCAGCAGCTTGCGCAATATGATGCTGTCTACAACTATCAGGATTATTTGCGTCTCAACCCCGACCTTGCGGATATAATCGGCACAAACCAGAAAGCACTTTTTGAACACTTTATTTCCAGCGGCATGAAAGAAGGCCGACAGGGAAGCATGGGATTCAACCTAAGCGCCTATAAGGCGAACAACCCTGATTTGGTGGCAGTGTTTGGCGATGACAACGTAAAATACTACGAGCATTATATTTCGCAGGGCAGGGCTGAAGGTCGAGTTGCAGTCTGATACAAAAAAGTATAATTATAACCCCTGGGAAGAACAGAGGCGCAAAAGGCTGTTCTTTCCGGGGGTCTTTTTACTCACGAGAAAACGCGACCCCACCTTGCAATCGCTTCACAGCTATGCTATACTTCGGTTAGTTTTATATAACTCGTACTCAGCTCTGCGGAAAAGCCCGGGTGCAGGGAGAAATGAGGAGGAAGTTTATGCTGGTAAAAGAGATCAGTGAGCAGCACATCCAGGACATTGGCCACGCCTTTGGCTATTATGATTACGGCGAAGAAAAGGGCATGGCCAGCTGGTTCCGTGACAAGGAAGCGGTTGTGACCTACATCTGCGGCTTTGTGCGGTGCGTGCTGACAGACGGCTTTCTGCACACCACCAGTGAGCGTGGCGAGGGCTACATTGCCTACAAGCTGCCGGGGCAGAAGGTCAGTTTCAAGGCGGCGCGGATCCTGCTGCGGGGGATGCTGCAATCCAAGAGCCTGGGGGAGCTGTTTCACTTTGCACGGATGCTCTCCAAGGCCGGGCCCTCGTTGGAAGATGTGCTGAATAAGGAGAAAAAGCCCTGCATCTATGTGGGCATGGTCTGCGTGCGGGAAGCTTATCAGGGGCAGGGCTATATGCGCAAGGTCATGGATCTTGCCTTTGCCGAAGGCGACCGGCTGGGCATTCCCGTGGTGCTGGACACCGATGCAAAATCCAAGTGCGATAAGTATGTCCACCTGGGCATGAAACTTTACGGTACGCGCGACCTGGGGCCGGGCGGCACGCTGTATGACCTCGTCCGCTACCCGAAAAAGGCAGAATAAAATAGTAAGAGGGAGAGCTCCTTGCGGGGCTCTCCCTCTTGGTTTACAGGTGCAGATATTTTCCGGTGATGCTGGCGGGATCGGCGGCCACCTGCTCCGGTGTGCCGCAGGCCACAATGCGTCCGCCGCTCTCGCCGCCGCCGGGGCCAAGGTCCACGAGATAGTCGGCGTTGCGGATCACATCCAGATCGTGCTCAATGACCACCACAGTGGCCCCGCTGTCAATGAGACGCTGGAACACGCCCAGCAGAGTACGCACATCCAGCGGGTGCAGGCCGATGGTGGGCTCGTCGAATACAAACACGGTGTCGGCCTGCCCTTTGCCCATTTCGCTGGCGAGCTTGAGCCGCTGGGCCTCCCCGCCCGAAAGGCTGGGGGTGGCCTCGCCCAAAGTCAGGTAGCCCAGCCCCAGGTTGGAAAGGGTCTGCAGCCGGCTGGCCACCAGCTTGAGGTCGGCACAGGCGGCAAGGGCTTCGTCCACGCTCATCTCCATCAGGCGGGGCAGGCTCTCGGCCTGGGTGCCGTCCTTCCGAGTGCGGTAAAGGGCGGCGGCATCCTTTTGGTAGCGGGAGCCGCCGCAGTCCGGGCAGGTGATCTCCACATCCGGCAGGAACTGGATGTCCAGGCTGATGGTGCCGGTGCCGTCGCAGCCGGGGCAGCGCAGGCGGCCCGTGTTGTAGGAAAAATCGCCCGCCTTGTAGCCCTTCTCCCTGGCAAGGGGAGAGCGGGCGTAGATCTTGCGCAGCTCATCGTGGACATTGGCATAGGTGGCCACCGTGGACCGTACATTGATGCCGATGGGCGTTGCGTCAATGAGCTTGACCTGCGCAATGCCCGGTGCAGTGATGCTTTCCACATGGGCGGGCAGAGCTTCGCCCTTGGCGGCGGCCTCCAGCGCGGGGATCAGGCTTTCCAGCACCAGCGTGGTCTTGCCGGAACCGGACACGCCGGTCACTGCAATGAGCCGCCCCTTGGGCAGCCGGACTTCCAATGGCTTGACGGTGTGGATGGCCCGGGTGCGCAGGGTGATGGTGCCCAGCGCAAAGAGCTCCGCCTCCGGGGTGCGGGTGCGGGCTGAGAGGGTGTGCAGGTCGGCAAGGAAGGGCCCGATGCGGGAGGCTGGGCTTTGGGCCACCTGCTCCACAGTGCCCTGCGTCAGGATGGTGCCGCCGTTTTCACCGGCACCGGGGCCCATCTCAATGAGCCAGTCGGCATCCCGCAGGATCTCGGTGTCGTGATCCACCAGCACGATGGAGTTGCCGTCCGCGATCAGGTCGTGCATCACGCCCCGCAGGCCCTCGATGTTGGAGGGGTGCAGGCCGATGGAGGGCTCGTCCAGCACATAGAGCACGCCGGTGGTGCGGTTGCGCACCGAGCGGGCCAGCTGCACCCGCTGGCGCTCCCCTGTGGAAAGGGTGGCAGCCTCCCGGTCAAGGGAGAGGTAGCCCAGCCCCAGATCCAGCAGGCGGGCGGCGGTGGCCTGAAAGGACTCGCAGATGCTCTCAGCCATGGGACGCATCTCCACGGGCAGGGAGGCAGGCACCCCCTCCACCCACTGTACCAGCGTGTCCAGCGTCATGCGGCAGGCATCGGCCAGCCCGATGCCCCGCAGCCGGGGAGCCCGGGCCGCGGCGTTCAGGCGGGAGCCGCCGCAGGCGGGGCAGGGGCCCTGCTTCAGAAATCGCTCCACCCGCTTCATGCCCTTTTCATCCGTCACCTTGGCCAGGGCGTTCTCTACGGTATAAACGGCGTTGAAGTAGGTGAAATCCATTTCACCCGCCGCGCCGGTCTTGCTGTTCTGGTAGAGCAGGTGCACCTTTTGGGCGGGGCCGTGGAACACTATGTCGCGCTCTTCCGGGGTCAGCTCCCGGAAGGGGACGTTGGTGCGCACGCCCATTTTTTCGGCGATCTCCTTCATCAGTGACCACATCAGGGTCTGCCAGGGCAGTACTGCGCCCTCGTTGATGGAAAGGCTCTCGTCCGGCACCAGAGTGGATTCGTCCACCACCCGCACGATGCCGGTGCCCTCGCAGTCTGGGCAGGCTCCGGTGCTGTTAAAGGCGAACTGCTCCGCGCCCAGCACCGGCACCTGCGCGCCGCACCGGGGACAGTAGAGCGGGATCTCGGCCGCAATGTTCAGGCTGGGCGGCACCATGCAGCCGCAGGCGGGGCAGGGGTAGTGGGAGAGCCGGGAGAACATCAGACGCAGGCTGTTCAAAAGTTCGGTCATGGTACCAAAGGTGGAACGCATCCCGGGCACGCCGGGCCGCTGGTGGAGAGCCAGTGCGGCGGGAACATAGCGGATCTCGTCCACCTGCGCCTTTTCGGCCTGGGTCATCCGGCGGCGGGTGTAGGTGGAAAGGGCCTCCAGATAGCGGCGGGAGCCCTCGGCGTAGAGGACACCCAGCGCCAGCGAGGACTTGCCGGAGCCGGACACGCCCGCAATGCCGACGATCTTGTGGAGCGGCACATCTACGTCGATGTTCTTCAGGTTGTGCACCCGCGCGCCCCGCACCCGGATGGCGGCGGGGAGAGCGGAACTGGATTCGTGGTTCATCGTGTCTCCTTTCTCTGAATGGGGTCACAAAAGGCTCCCCCACAGGGGAGCCGGAAAGATCATAAACCGAGGGGATCAAACCGCTGGTGTTCGAGCTGGTCGATCACCGCCTGCGCTGCCGGTGCAATGGGGGCGGGCACTGCGGCGGGGCGGCTGAGGTAGTAGCCCTGCAGCAGGTCCACGCCCAGACCGATGACGGTGCGCAGCTGGGCCTCGGTCTCAATGCCCTCGGCGATGAGCTGCATACTGCGGGCGTGGGCGTAAGCCACAATGTTGGAGACGATCTGCTGCTTATCACGGTCGGTGTCGATCCCGCGCACAATGGAAATGTCGATCTTGATATACCGGGGCGAGAGCTCCAGCAGGTTCAATTCGTTGCTGTAGCCGCTGCCGTAGTCATCCAGCGCAAAGGAGCCGGAGAAGCCCGGAACGTTCCGCTTCCGCTCCAGACATGCGCGGTCCAGATCCTCCTGTTCGGTGATCTCCACCACCAGCCGCTTGAGCAGCTCGGGGTAGCGCTGAGCATATTCCTCCACATCCTCAACCGTCAGGCTGACATTGGCGATGGAGTTGATGAAGAGCAGGGCATCGCTCTGGAACAGGCCCTGTGCCTGCATGCGCTGGAAGATCGCGCTGGAATGGAACACAGTGATCCGTTCGATCTCATACAGGCGGCCCGTCTCATGGGCCAGCTGCATGACCTGAGCGGGGGAGTGCAGGGTGGGCAGATCTACCCGCATGAGGGCCTCGTAGGCTGCGATCCGGCCGGTACGGGCAGAGCAGATGGGCTGGAAGTGGTAGGACACCAGCTCTTCCTGCAGCAGGCGCTCAAAGTCCTGCTGGGTCTGGGCGGCGTATGCCTCCTGATGGTAGCTGCCGATATCAAAATCACACATGCGGCCCTTGTGGGAATGCTTGACCTGATACATGGCAAAGTCGGCATATTTTTTCAGGGTGAGCAGGTCGTGGCCGTCCGTGGGGTACCAGGCAATGCCGCCCGAGATGCTGATGTGCAGCTGCTTGCCGTTGGGCAGGATGGACACGCTGCGCTGCAGGGCGGCACTCAGCAGCTCCAGCTGGGCGCGGAGCTGATTCTGATCCTGGTAGCCATAGAAGAAGATCAGGAATTCATCGCCCGAAAGGCGGGAGCAGATGGTGTTGGCGGGCGTATTGGCCGCAAAGCACTGGCCGGTCTGGCGGATGTATTGGTCGCCCCAGTCGTGGCCGTAGGTGTCGTTGATCTGCTTGAGGTTGTCCAGATCCATCATCAGCAGGGCGGCACAGCCCAGCTTTTCGGGCTGCTGGAACAGCGCGTCACAGGCGCGGTCAAAGGCACGGCGGCGGTACAGACCGGTCAGGGTATCGTAATCGCGCTCGTGCTCAATGCGCTGCTGCTCCAGCACCGTGGTGGTCATATCCTCAGCCAGACCCACCTCGGAGGCGTTTTCGCCCAGGATATGGGTGACACGCAGGGTGATGTAGTGGGTGCTGCCGTCGGGCTGGGGGATGGCAAAGACCTTGTTGTTGGCCGGGGACAGGCGGTAGAACCACCGCTGCTCCAGTGTGCCCATCAGGGCGCGGAAAGCCTTTGGCGTGAGCGGATCGGGCTGCTCCTGTGCAAGGCCCAGCATGGAGAAGAAGTTATCAGTCACATAAACGCTGTCATCGCGCAGCTCATAGCCGCCCAGCTCCGCGCTGGCCAATTTCATAATGCGCAAAAAGCGGGTGGAGGAGTCCAGCACGTCCTTGCTCAGCTGGGTAAAGGCGGAGGAGAACTGATCCAGTTCCCTGATGCCGGTGGCGGACAGATGCGGGATGGCGGAGGAACCCGCTTCGGCAGCGGCTACCTCAGCCGAGAGCTTGGCAACGGGCCGGGCCAGCCGCCTGCTGATCAGCCAGCTGCAAACAAAGCCAACGGCCAGCGTGATCAGAATGATGAAGGAGAACAGCTGCTGCAGCCGCTGGGCAAAAGCAAAGAGCTGCACCGCGGGAACGGAGCCCACGAGAAGCCAGTGCTCGCCCGAGAAAGGAGCGTTCCGGCTGTAGAGGTCCAAGGGGGAGACCGAGGCAATGTAGAGGGCATCGCTGAAGAGGTAGCGGCGGGTCAGGGCACTGTGGAGGCGCAGCGTAAGGCTTTCGTCCGCAGAACCCGGCTGCCCGTCGCAGTGGGAACGGAGCACCGGACGCAGCTGCAGTTCAGAGGCAGAGAGCTCCTCCGTATCGGTCACGGCAAGGAAATAGGTGCCGTTGTTCTGCAGCTCAGAGCAGGGCAGGTTCTCCCACAGGTAGTCGGCCAGCAGTTCCACGCCGATCACGCCGTAAACGGTGCCGTCCGGCAGGATCAGGGGCTGGCTGTAGGCAATGGCCTCGTGGGTGTCCCCGGGCACCAGATAGGATCGTGAGGTCCAGTGGCCATAATCGGAGGCGGCAAGGCTGGCTCCGTCTTTATAGGCAGCCTGGAAAGGGGGATAAAGGAAGCCACGGTTTCCCAGTGCCCGGTAGCGGATGGTGGGGGACCAGCTGTTGTCCGTGGCAATGGAGAGGGACTGCACCAGCTGGGCCGGTGCCCGCACGAAGGTCAGGTCGGCGTTGCGCTGGGAGGGAGCGGCATCCGGGTCAAGATCCCGCAGGTAGATGGCGGGCAGCCGGCTGTCCTGCTTCTGCTTGTCCAGATCATGGGTGTTCAGGATAAGAAACACGCCGGTCACCGACTTGATGCGCAGGGTGCTGATGAGCTCCGGCGCGGCGGCTTCCAGCAGGGGATAGGCCGCGTCGCTGCTGCTGTCCAGCGTGCTCAGGCTGATCTCTCCCTCGTCCAGAAGCTGCTGGGTCAGGCCATTGATGGCATCGGAAAGGCTGGTCAGCTCCTGCGCATTATGGAGGATGGACTGAAGATACCGGCTGCGGTTGTCCACCTGCATGGCAAGGATATCCTCGGCGTTCTGGTTCAGCTGGGGGCCAAGCCGGGTGGCGTGGACGGTAAAGGTCAGCAGCAGAATCTCCACCGCCAGCACAGCCAGCAGGGAGAAAAGGATGGTGCCGAAGATAGAATGGCCCGTCTGAGGGGCCTTCTGACTGTGCGGCTTGCGGTTCTGCATCTGAGGGTCTCTCCTTTTGTGGTTGTTCCAAGGGCATCTCAGCCCGCAAAGGCGCTGAGAGCGGCCAGAGTCTGGTCGTACCAGGCATCAAAATAGGCATCGGTCAGGAACTCGGCTTCGGCTTCCTCGGGGGTCTGCCCGGCAGCCAGCCGCTCCAGCACCGTGGCACGGTCGGCAGTGACAAGGTCCTCCAGCGCGTACTGCAGGGTATTGCGGGCGCGCAGGGCATCCGGGAAGGCATGGGTGGTGTAGAGCTTGCTGCGCTCGATGGCATCAATGGACAGGCTCAGCACCTTGTGGATACGCTCGGAGACTGTCAGGCCGCTGTTCTCAAGGGCGGATATGCTGTTGGCGGCATAGGTCACGGGCATATAGCCGGACTGCACCGAGAACTGCAGGTTGTTTTCCGGCTGGGTGAACCATTTCAGGAAGGCAACGCAGGCGCTGATCTCGTCCTCGGTGCCCGGGATGACTACCATGCCGGCCCCCTGCTGGACGGCCACCGGCTCACAGCCTGCAAAGCTGGGGCAGGGCAGCGCGGCCATCTCGATGCCGTGGCTCTCGGTGTCGCTGGTCAGCACCTGGGTGGGGAAGAAGGAAGCGCTGGAGGAGGAACCGACATAGGCCAGCAGGCTGCCGATCTTGATATCGTCGCTGCGGAACTTGCCGCTGGCACTGCACCAGCCCTTGATGTAGGGGACATAGTAGTTATCCCACAGCCTGCGGAGGGTCGGCTTGTCAAAGTGCAGGGTCATCACGCCGTTCTCGGCATCAAAGATGGTCGTACCCAGTTCCTGTGCGCCGCAGAGCAGGTAATTGGTCAGCGCGTCGCGGCCATACAGGGCCTTGCCGTCGTTGGGCGCAGCCGTCTGGGCATCGGTCCAGTCGTAGTATTTGTGTGCGGCCTCGTTCAGCCCCTCCACAGTGGAAAGATCCGCATAGGTCACGCCTGTGGCCTCGGCAAAGGGGGCAAAGTCGGTGGTGTTCAGGTAGAGCAGCTCGGTGGACTTTGCTATGGGAAAGACCTTGAGCTCCCCGTTGTTCATCAGGTCGCCCTCTTCGAGAAACCCGGCGATATAGGTAGACTTCTCTTTTTCGGTCAGGTAGGGGCTCAGGTCAACGGCAAGGCCCATCTGATCCAGCGTAAAGGCGGTGTCCGCGTAGGAGGAGACGATGTTGGGCAGCTTCTCGGCACCCACCTTGCCCTCGGCGGCGGCCAGCACGCTGGTCTCCAGGTCGTTCACGCTGCCCTGACTGGAGCTTTCGACCCGGATGTTCTTCTCTTTGCCCACGGTGGAGTTGAACTGCTCCACCAGCTGGTTGAAGCATTCCAGCTGATCGCCGTTGTAGTAGGTCCAGATCGTGATGGTGGTGGGCAGCTTGCTTCGGCCGCAGGCAGTGCCGCCCAGCGCCACGGCGGCGCACAGCAGCAGACTGACGGCAGAACGAAGGATTCGTTTCATTACCTTATCTCTCCCATTCCGACAAAACGGCTCACGGAAAAGCGGCGCGTCCTGTTGTTTCTGAAATGATACCAGACGAAAATATTGTAACACTTTTTCGGGGCGGGGGCTACTGATTTTTGAAAAAACACCCGAAAGCAGACGAAAAAAGAAAGAATCTCTGGTCGGCGCTTCCATTTTTCGTAAAGTCCGGATATAATACAAGCATAAAACATAAACGAAAAGAACGGGAGAGCTTATGGCGCAGAAGAAGGACGAGGGCCTGAACGGCAACGAGAAGATCGAACAGGCGGTTTACCAGTTACAGCAGGAGCCCACACAGGAGCAGCTGGCGCATACCCTGACCGTGATCCGGCGGCGGATGCGGGAAAACGGACAGGTCGTGGTGGCGGTGGAGCCGAACCCGGCCAGTGAGCAGATGCAGCTGCGGGCCCTCCGCACGGCCGATGGGGCCAGCTGGTGGTATGCCTTTACCAGCTTTGAAGAGGAGATGAAGGGTGCGGAAGCGGTGCAGTCCACCTTTCTGGTGGAGCTTGAAAAGCTGTTGGATGCCGCACTGCAGGTGCCGGAGATCCAGGGAATCATCCTGAACCCATGGAACCGCACCATCCAGCTGGACAAGACCCTGCTCCGGATCATCAAGGGATAAACACGAAAGGGCCCGCCTGCCGCATTTTGGTGCGCGCAGACGGGCCCTTTTTATATGGTAAAGGAAGAAGGAGGATGGCAGATCAGGCCGCGTCGGTGCGGTCCTTCTTGAGCAGGCTCAGGATCACGGCACCCACCACGCTGCCAGCGGCCAGAGCCATGCAGTAGAGCAGGGCATGATCGACCACGGGGAACACGAAGATGCCGCCGTGGGGAGCGCGCAGGGCGCAGCCGAAGGTCATGGAGAGGGCACCGGCCAGCGCGGCACCGGCCACACAGCTGGGCAGGACGCGCAGCGGGTCGGCGGCGGCGTAGGGGATGGCACCCTCGGTGACGAAGCACAGACCCATGACATAGTTCACGATGCCGTTGCGGCGCTCGTCAGGGGTCCACTTCTTGGGGCAGAAGGTGGTGGAGAGGGCAATCGCGATGGGAGGAACCATGCCGCCCACCATGACAGCAGCCATGACCTCGTAGTTGCCGGAGGCCAGTGCGGCAGTGCCAAAGACGTAGGCTGCCTTGTTGAAGGGGCCGCCCATGTCAATGCTCATCATACCGGCAACGATGGCACCCAGCAGGACCTTGGAGGTGCCGCCCATGGCGTTGAGGCAGTTGGTCATGGCGGTGTTGATCATGCCCATGACCGGGTTGATGCCGCACATCACGGCACCGATGATAAGGATGCCGCCCAGCGGGTAGATCAGCATGGGACGGATGCCGTTCAGGCTGGCGGGGAGCTTTTCGGTGATCTTTTTCAGGAACTCGACCACATAACCGGCCACGAAACCGGCCAGCAGAGCGGCCAGGAAGCCGCCGGAGATGCCGGTGGTCTCACCATTGGCAAGTCCTGCAAAGTTGGTGCCGTTCATGGCCAGCACGCCGCCCGCAAAGCCCACGGCCAGGCCGGGACGGTCGGCGATGGACATGGCGATGAAGCCTGCCAGAATGGGAAGCATGTAGCCAAAGGCGGCGCTGCCCACCGTCTTGAAGAAGGCGGCGATGGGGGTGTTCATGCCGAAGTTGGAGGGATCGATGGTGTAATCGTCCAGCAGGAAGGCCAGCGCGATCATAATGCCGCCGCCCACCACAAAGGGCAGCATGTGAGACACGCCGTTCATCAGGTCTTTGTACACCTTGCGGCCAAAGCTGTCGCCGGAGGTCTCCTCTTCGGCAGCGGCGGCACCGCCCTTGGCGTGATACACGGGAACTTCACCGTGAGCCACCTTTTTCAGCAGCTCCTCGGGCTTGTGGATGCCGTCATCCACCCGGGCAAACAGCACGGGCTTGCCGTCAAAGCGGGCGGTCTCCACATTCTTGTCTGCAGCCACGATGATGCCGTCACAGGCTGCGATCTCGGCGCGGGTCAGCACGTTCTTGGCACCATCGGAGCCGTTGGTCTCCACCTTGGTGGGCAGGCCCAGCTTGTCACCGGCCTTGGCCAGCGCCTCGGCGGCCATGTAGGTGTGGGCAATGCCGTTGGGGCAGGCGGTCACGGCCAGAATGCGGTAGCCGCTCTGGGGGATAGCCTGCTGGGTGAAGCTCTCCTCACCGAACTGGGCCTCCTCCTGTGCGTCGATGAGGGCAAGGAATTCGGCGGGGGTCTTGGCGGCCTTCAGCTTTTCCACAAAGTCCTCGTTCATCAGCATCTGCATCATGCGGGCCAGCATATCCACATGCAGGCTGCCGTTTTCGGGGGCTGCAATGGCAAAGAGCAGGTCGGTCTTGCCGTCATCTTCGGCGTTGTACTGCACCGGGGTGCTCAGACGCAGGGCGGCCAGGCTGGGCCGGGTGACCACATTCGTCTTGGCGTGGGGAACGGTGATGCCGTTGTCCACGTAGGTGGAAGCCTCATCTTCCCGGGCGTAGAGCGCTTTCTTGTAGGCTTCTGTGTCGGTGATGTTGCCGTGGGTGGCCTGCAGTTCCACCAGCCGGGAGAGGATCTCGTCCCGGTTGGAGGCCGCAGAATCCAGCTCGATGGACTTTGCGGTGAATAATTCCGTAATGCGCATAAGGGTTTTCCTTTCTCTCTCTGTGCAGCCCTCTCAGTCAAAGCCTGATAGCTTCGTCAGCAATGACGGAGAGGGTGAGCTGCCTTAAATTTGACCAAACAGTTCGGCGATTTTTTCTTTCGTTGCCAGCCCAAGGCTGAACGCGGTGGCACTGCCGCAGGCGGTGCCCAGCCGGAGGGCCTGCTCATAGCTGCCGCTTTGCAGATAACCTGCCACAAAACCGGCCACCATGCTGTCGCCTGCGCCTACGCTGTTCACGACCTTGCCCTTGGGGCAGCCGATGCGGTGCACCTCGCCGTGCTCATCCACCAGCAGAGCGCCGTTTCCGGCCATGCTCACTAGCACGTTCCGGGCACCCTTTTCCTGCAGGGCGCGGGCAGCGGCGGTGATCTCTTCGTCCGTTTTCAGCTCCCGGCCCACGATCTCGCCCAGCTCGTGATCGTTGGGCTTGATCAGGAAGGGGTGATAGGGGAGGACGTTGACCAGCAGATCCTGGGTGGCATCCACCACGGCCCGCACGCCGTGGCCCTCCAGCCCTGCCAGCAGCCGCTCGTAGGTGCTCTGGGAAAGGCTTTTGGGGATGCTGCCCGCCAGAATGAGGATGTCGTCAGGCTGCAGGGTGTCCAACTGGGCTTCCAGCTGCTGCATGGCGCTTTCCGGGATGCTGGGGCCTGCGCCGTTCAGCTCGGTCTCGGTGCCGGCCTTGATCTTGACGTTGATGCGGGTCATGCCCTCGGCCAGATGGATGAAATCGGTCCGGAGCCCCTGCGCGGCCAGACCACGCTCCAGCCAGGCACCGGTCTCACCGGCCACAAAGCCCAGAGCCACGCTCTCACAGCCCAGCTCCCGGAGCACGCCGGAAACATTGATGCCTTTGCCGCCCAGCACGCAGTCCTCCCCGGCGGCGCGGTTCACCTCGCCCACCTCAAGAGGTCTGTCGAGACGGACGACATAATCAATGGCAGGATTGAACGTTACAGTGTAGATCATACCTCGGTCTCCTTTATCAGAGTGTATTGCCGGTATTTGGGGTTGGGGCACCGGTTCGTCAGGATGGCACCGCTGTGCAGATCACAGATGGCGGCGGGGTAGACCTGCGCGAATTTGGTGTCGTCCACCAGGAACCACGTCTCCCGCGCCCGGCGGATGACCGCAGCCTTGACGGCGGCCTCCTCGGGGTCTGGGGTGGTAAAGCCGGAATCCAGCGCCACGCCGTTGGCCCCCATGAACGCTTTGGTGAAATTGTACTGCTGGATGGCAGTCAGCGCAGCCGCCCCGATGATGGCCTCGGTCTGGGGCCGCAGCAGCCCGCCGGGCAGGAACACCCGGCAGCCTTTCTGGGCCAGCAGGCGGGCGTGGGCCACGCCGTTGGTCACATAGCTGGCGTTCAGGGCCGGGCCGCTCAGCGCCCGTGCCAGAGCCAGCGTGCTGGAGCCTGCATCCAGATAGATGAAATCTTCCGGCAGGATCAGTTCTGCCGCCGCCTGGGCGATGCTCTGCTTCTGACTGACGGCCAGCTCTTCCTTGGCGGCCATGGTGGGCTCGTCGGTGTGGAAGGGGCTGTCCGGCAGGGTGGCCCCGCCGTGCACCTTGTTCAGTTTGCCCTGCTTGTCCAGCTCGTTCAGGTCGCGCCGGATGGTGGATTCGCTTGCGTTCAACGCCTCGCACAACTCCTGCACGGTGGCGGTGCGCTGCCGCGCCAGCAGATCCAGGATCAGGCTGAATCGTTCTTCTGCCAGCATCGGGAACATTCCCCCTTGTTCGATTTATATGATTGATTTTGATTGACGTTGGCGGGTTATGACCGCCTTGCCCCCTTATTATAGCAAAATATCAGTCAAAATCAATCAGATTCCGCCAGGTTTGAGTGACAAAATATTGCTCTGTTTTTTGGGCAGGATGCATAAAGAGTGGGATACATTTGAAAAAACGCCCCCTTCGTGCTATAATTTTCCCATAAAACAGCTGGGAATCCATAGGATAAGCCCTGGCTGTCCGGCAACCGGAGGGAAGGCATATGAATAAACCGAAGATCATCTTTTTTGATGTGGATGGAACACTGGTGCCGCTGAAGGGTGCTGCCCGGCCCCGCACGCTGGAAGCCTTGCGGCGGCTGCACCAGAACGGCATCCGTCTCTGCATCGCCACCGGGCGGGCTCCTATGGAGGTGCCGAAGTTTGAGGGGGTGTCCTTTGATGCTTTCCTGACCTACAACGGCTCCTACTGCTTCACTCCAGAGCAGGATATTTTCAAGAACACCATCCCTACGGAGGAGGTTGCTACCCTCATCCGGAACGCAGCGGCGTTGGGACGGCCCGTTGCCCTGGCCAACACGACCCGGCTGGCGGCCAACGGCTCCGAACCGGATCTGGAAGAGTATTTTGCCATCGGCGGCGTTGAGTTGAAGATCGCTGAGGATTTTGAGGAGATGGCAAAGGGAGAAATTTTCCAGGTGCTCATGGGTGGCCGGGAAGAGGAGTACCCAGCTATTTTGAAGGATGTACCCCATGCAAAGATCGCGGCGTGGTGGAATCGGGCTGTGGACATCATTCCGGCCAGTGGCGGCAAGGGGATTGCCGTGGAAAAGGTGTTGGAGTTCTATGGCATCTCCAAAGCCGATAGCATGGCGTTCGGAGATGGCAACAACGATTTGGAGATGTTTGGGGCTGTGGGCACCGGTGTGGCTATGGGCAATGCCTCTGAGAAGTTGAAGGCGGCTGCTGCCGCACACTGCCGTACCGTGATGGAGGATGGCATCTATTGGTACTGTCTGGAACAGGGCCTCATAACGACTTAAAAATATAGAGATGCGCAAAAAAAGCAGGTGCACCGTTCAGGTGCACCTGTTTTTTATGGAGAAGGGAAGTGTTCCTTACTTATTCTGGATGTACTCGTCCATGGCCTTGGCGGCTGCCTTACCGGCACCCATGGCCTTGATGACGGTGGCGGCACCGGTCACGGCATCGCCGCCGGCGTACACGCCCTCACGGCTGGTCTTGCCCTCGTCGCCCTCGGTGACGATGCAGCCGTGCTTGTTGGTCTCCAGGCCGGGAGTGGTGGAGCGGATCAGGGGGTTGGGGCTGGTGCCCAGGCTCATGATCACGGTATCCACGTCCAGCTCAAACTCGCTGCCCTTCTTTTCAATGGGACGGCGGCGGCCGGAAGCATCGGGCTCACCCAGCTCCATCTCAATGCAGGTGATGGACTTGACGAAGCCTTCGTCGTCGGCGTGGATCTCCACGGGGTTGCACAGGGTCTTGAAGATGATGCCCTCTTCCTCGGCGTGCTCGACCTCCTCCTTACGGGCAGGCAGCTCGGCCATGCCGCGGCGGTAGACGATGTACACAGTCTCGGCACCCAGACGCAGGGCGCTGCGGGCAGCATCCATGGCCACGTTGCCGCCGCCCACAACGGCCACCTTTTTGCCGGTGCGGATGGGGGTCTTGCTGGTGGGCAGGTAGGCCTTCATCAGGTTGGAGCGGGTCAGGAACTCGTTGGCGGAGTACACGCCCTTCAGGCTCTCGCCGGGGATGCCCATAAAGCGGGGCAGACCGGCACCGGAGCCAACGAACACGGCCTCGTAGCCGTACTCGTCCATCAGCTCGTCGATGGTCAGCACCTTGCCGATGACCATGTTGCACTCAAAATCCACGCCCATCTTCTTCAGGCCGTCGATCTCCTGCTGCACGATGGCCTTGGGCAGACGGAACTCGGGGATGCCGTACATCAGCACGCCGCCGGCCACATGCAGGGCCTCGTAGACGGTGACCTTATAGCCCAGCTTGGCCAGGTCGCCTGCGGCGGTCAGACCGGCAGGGCCAGCGCCGATGATGGCGACCTTGTGGCCGTTCCATGCGGGCACGATGGGGGCGGTGTGGACGTTTTCACGGTGCCAGTCGGCCACAAAGCGCTCCAGGCGGCCGATGCCCACGGGCTCGTTCTTGATGCCGCGGGTGCACTTGCCCTCGCACTGGCTCTCCTGGGGGCAGACACGGCCGCAGACGGCGGGCAGGGAAGAGGAGCGGGCAATGACCTGATAGGCGGCTTCAAAGTCGCCCTCGGCCACATGACCGATGAACTCGGGGATATCGATGCCCACGGGGCAGCCGGTCTGGCAGGGCTTGTTCTTGCAGTGGATGCAGCGCTTTGCCTCGTTCACGGCCATCTCTTCGGTATAGCCCAGTGCAACTTCCTCAAAGTTCTTGTTGCGGACGTTGGGGTCCTGGGTGGGCATGGGGCACTTTTTGGGATCCATATTGAAAGCCATCTTACTTTGCCTCCTCAGTCTTGAACAGATTGCAGGCCTTCTCGCGGGCCTTTGCCTCAAAGGGGCGGTACATGGTGCCGCGGGCCATGGCTTCGTCGAAATCGACGAGGTCGCCGTCAAAGTCGGGGCCGTCCACGCAGGCAAACTTGGTCTCGCCGCCCACGGTCAGGCGGCAGCCGCCGCACATGCCGGTGCCGTCGATCATAATGGGGTTCATGGAGACGATGCTCTTCAGCCCGTGCTTCTGGCAGGTCTTGACGACGAATTTCATCATAATCAGCGGGCCGATGGTGATGACCAGATCATACTGGTTGCCGGCGGCTACCAGCTCGTCCAGAGCGGCAGTGACCACACCCTTGGTGCCGTAGCTGCCGTCATCGGTCATAATGCGCAGCTCGTCACTGCAGGCGTTGAACTCGTCCTCGAGGATGAGCAGATCCTTATTGCGGAAGCCGATGACGCTGTGGACGGTGCAGCCCTGGTCGTGCAGCTCCTTGGCAATGGGCAGGGCGATGGCGCAGCCCACGCCGCCGCCCACAACACAGACCTTTTTCAGGCCCTCGGTCTCGGTGGCGCGGCCCAAGGGGCCCACAAAGTCATGGACGCTGTCGCCTGCGTTCAGGCTGTTCAGCTCCATGGTGGTGCCGCCCACGATCTGGAAAATGATATCCACAGTGCCCTTTTCGCGGTCGTAACCGGCCACGGTCAGGGGGATGCGCTCGCTGTCCTCAAACGGGCGCACAATGATGAACTGGCCCGGCTTTGCCTTTTTGGCAATGAGCGGGGCTTCAATGACCATCTTTGTCACGGTGGGGTTCAGCGCGACCTTTTCAGTGATCTTGTACATTGCGGTTGCTCCTTTTTCTGGCAAAATCTCGGCACAAAAACACGTCTGCCCGCCCGCGCGGCACAGCAGACGTGTTTTTGTGCAACTTTTTGACAAGTTTATTATAACCTCTTTAAGAAGGGAACGCAACCGAATTTTCTTTGTGTCTGCCGCCGCAAAGCTGAAACATTTCGGTTTCATTCCGGTTTCGGCCTTGGTTTTTGAAAAACAGGCGCAGGCAGGCGTGTTTTGCAAAAAGTCTGATTTTTTGGAAATTTGTTGTTGACAAAGCCTGCATTTTACGCTATAATAGCCAACGTCGCCGGGAGCGAAACCCCGGCAGACCACATGAAATGTGCGGCCGTAGCTCATCTGGTAGAGCGCCACCTTGCCAAGGTGGAGGTAGCGAGTTCGAGCCTCGTCGGCCGCTCCATTTTGTGGAAGTTTAGCTCAGCTGGGAGAGCATCTGCCTTACAAGCAGAGGGTCAGCGGTTCGAGCCCGTTAACTTCCACCATGTGGCCCGGTAGCTCAGTTGGTTAGAGCACCAGCCTGTCACGCTGGGGGTCGTCGGTTCGAGCCCGATCCGGGTCGCTGCTGCTTCTCTGGAAGCAGCTTATATGCCTCTGTAGCTCAGTCGGTAGAGCAGGGGACTGAAAATCCCCGTGTCATTGGTTCGATTCCGATCGGAGGCACTTTATATGCGGCCGTAGCTCATCTGGTAGAGCGCCACCTTGCCAAGGTGGAGGTAGCGAGTTCGAGCCTCGTCGGCCGCTCCAGACAAACAAGCCACTGCAAAACATGATTCGTCGTGTGATGCAGCGGCTTTTTTGTACATTGAAAGCTTTTTTGGAATTGGAAAAGGAGGGAAAAACGCAGTGATATTCGGAAAGTACATCAACCGGTATTACCTCAAGCATGCTCCCGTACTGCTGCTGGGCCTTGCCGCCCTGCTGACGGTGGATTACATCCAGCTTTTGATCCCCCAGCTCTACCGGCTGGTCATCAACGGGGTGAACCTTGGCCAGGTGGTGGTGAACGGTGAGACGCTGCTCTTTACCAAAGAGGTGCTGCTGCAGCACATCTGCCTGCCCATGATCTGGATCGTGGTGCTGATGGTCATTGGGCGCTTTTTGTGGCGCATCTGTTTCTTCGGCTCGGCGGTGCGGGTCGCGGCAGACCTGCGGGAGCGGATGTTCGACCACAGCCGCAGGCTGTCCCAGCAGTACTATCAGGTGAACAAGGTCGGCAACCTGATGAGCCTGTACACCAATGATCTGGACACCATTCAGGAGTGCTTTGGTGACGGCGTGCTGATGTTCTTCGACGCGCTGACCCTGGGTCTGCTGGCTCTTTATAAGATGTGGACCATGGACGTGCGGCTGACCCTGCTGGCCCTGATCCCGGCCCTGCTCATGTTTGCCATCGGCACCCAGATGAGCAAGGTGATGACCCGGCGCTGGGAGGAGCGGCAGGAGGCTTTCTCCGGCCTTTCCGATTTCGCGCAGGAGAACTTTTCCGGCATTGCGGTCATCAAGGCCTTTGTCAAGGAGTACAAGGAACTGCAGGCCTTCCGGAAGCTGAACAAGGAAAACGAGGAGATCAACGTGACCTACACGAAGATCGCCACCCTGCTGGAGGTGCTGGTGACCCTGTTCGTGGAGTCCGTGGTCTGCATCATTCTGGGTTACGGCGGTTATCTGGTCTATCAGGGCCGATTCAACGCCGGCCAGCTGGTGGAGTACATCGGCTACTTTGAGGCCATCGTCTGGCCCATCATGGCTGTGTCCATGCTGATCGAAAAGACCAGCCGCGGCAAGGCCTCCCTGAACCGCATCACCGAGCTGCTGGATGCCCCCATCGATGTGGCCGACCGCCCCGGCGTGGCCGACCTGACCGACCCCAAAGGCGGCATCGAGTTCCGCCACCTGAACTTCCGCTACCCGGACGGTGAGTACGATGTGCTGCAGGATATCTCCTTTACCATTGCGCCCGGCGAGAGTGTGGGCATCGTGGGCAAGACCGGTGCGGGCAAGACCGCGCTGGTGGACCTGCTGCTGCGCACCTATAATGTGCCGGACGGAACCCTGTTTGTGGACGGCAGGGATGTGAACAGCCTTTCCATCCACTCGGTGCGCAATGCCTGTGCCTACGTTCCGCAGGATAATTTCCTGTTCTCGGACACCATCGCCCACAACATTGCCTTTGGTGTGGACGATGCCACCCCGGAGGACATCGAGCGCGCGGCAAGCATGGCCGATGTGCGGGATAATATCGTGGACTTCAAGGACGGCTACGAGACCGTTCTGGGCGAGCGCGGCGTGACGGTGTCCGGCGGCCAGAAGCAGCGCATCTCCATCGCCCGCGCCCTGCTCAAGGACGCGCCCATCCTGATCCTGGATGACTCCGTCTCGGCGGTGGATACCAGCACCGAGAAGATCATTCTGGACAACCTCAAGAACAGCCGGGCAGGCAAGACCACCCTGCTCATTGCCCACCGCATTTCCACGGTGGAGCGGCTGGACAAGATCGTATTCCTCAACGAGGGCCGGGTGGAAGCCGTCGGCCCCCACGATCAGCTGTATGCTTCCTGCCCGGAGTACCGCCGGATGGTCGATCTGCAGCGGCTGGAGGATGAGACGAAGGGAGGCGAAAACGCATGATGCATCTGAATCCGTTGGTTCTGGTGGGCGCTGTCATCGGCGTGATCACTGCCCTGCTGGTGGCAGCCTATGCCGCCGTCAAGGACAAAAAGACCGCCATGGGCTTTGAGCGCAACATGGAGGACGGCGAGATCATGCGCCGCCTTGCCCGCTATGCCCGGCCCTACCTGAGCAAATTCCTCATTGTGGGCGTGCTGATGCTCTTCTCTATTGCCTACGATATCATTTCACCCCTCATCGTGGGCCGCATCGAGGAGCTGGTGGCCGGAGAGTTTGAACTCCGCGCCCTCTTCCTGGGCGTGTCAGTGTATGCAGGTGTGCTGGTGTTCTCCATGGGCAGCACCTACCTGCAGGCCGTGATTTTGCAGCGGGTGGGCCAGCGCATCATCTCCGATCTGCGCGAGGATCTGTTCAGCCACATTGAATCTTTGGCACACGAGCAGCTCAACGAGATCCCGGTGGGCAAGCTGGTCACCCGAGTGACCAACGATACCAACGCCATCTCCATGATGTTCACAAACCTCTTGGTCCAGCTGACCAAGAACAGCTTTGTCATTCTGGGCATTCTGGTGGCCATGCTCTGCCTGAACTACGAGCTGACGTTGATGGTGCTCTGCTTTGTGCCCTTCATCGTGATCTTCACGGTCATCTTCCGCAAGTTCTCCCGCCGCGCCAACCGCAAGCTCAAGAACGCGACCACCGATATCAATACCTATCTGTCCGAAAACCTGTCCGGCATCAAGGTCACCCAGATCTTTGGCCGGGAGGACGAGAAGATGGAGGACTTCCGCCAGAAGAGCCAGAAGCTGGCCCGGGCCAATCAGGAGCAGATCTTCGTGTTCAGCGTGTTCCGTCCGCTGGTGTATATGCTCTATGTCAGCTCGATCCTGTGCCTGTTCTATCTGGGCGGCATGGGTCACCTGAACAACGTCAGCTTTCTGGGTCAGACCATTTCCAGCGGCACCATCGTCACCTTTTATATGTACATCTCCAAGTTCTTCACCCCCATCCAGAACCTGGCCGAGCAGTTCAACTGGCTGCAGTCGGCGCTGGCATCGGCAGAAAAGGTGTTCTCCATTATGGACATCCAGCCCAGGATGCAGGATGCCCCCGATGCCATTGAGCTGGACGAGGTGAAGGGCGAGATCGAGTTCCGGGACGTGTGGTTCAGCTATGTTCCCGGCGAGTGGGTGCTGCAGGGCGTTTCCTTCCATGTGGATGCCCGCCAGACGGTGGCCTTTGTGGGCTCCACCGGCTCCGGCAAGAGCACCATCCTCTCCCTGATCTGCCGGAACTACGAGTTCCAGAAGGGCCAGATCCTGATCGACGGCATCGACATCCGCAAGATCAAGATCTCCTCCCTGCGCAGGCACTTCGGCCAGATGCTGCAGGATGTGTTCCTGTTCTCGGGTACCATCCGCTCCAACATCGTCCTGCGGGAAGAGGGTATCCCCGACAGCGAGATCATGGAGGTCTGCCGCTACGTCAACGCCGACAAGTTCATCAACAAGCTGGACCACGGGCTGGACGAAGAGGTGCGTGAGCGCGGCAACAACTTCTCCGCCGGGCAGCGGCAGCTGCTCAGCTTTGCCCGCACCATCATCCATAAGCCCAGCGTGATGATCCTGGACGAGGCTACCGCCAACATCGACACCGAGACGGAGCTGCTGATTCAGGATTCGCTGGAAAAGATGCGTACCGTGGGCACCATGCTCATTGTGGCCCACCGGCTGTCCACCATCCAGCATGCGGACAACATCATCGTGCTGTCCCACGGTAAAATTCTGGAGCAGGGCACCCACCAGCAGCTGCTGGCCCGGCATGGCCGCTACTACCAGCTGTACACCCTGCAATACCACAAGGCGCAGCTGAACGCAGCCGAATAAGCGCAGACAGAAAGGCCGCTGACCTGAGATGGGTCAGCGGCCTTTTCCGTCTGCACCGGGGGTGGAGTCGTCCGCTTCCGGATCGTCGAGGGAGCACAATTAACGCTTGCAAAACAGGTGCATCGCTCGTATAATAGAATATGGTAAAATAATAAAAAGAGAAATGGAAAGGAGGGGCCACAGGATGCAGGGAATTGATGCGCTCGGCTATGAAGAAGTGATGACCTTTCTGCGCAGTACACCGGCGAACCTCTTTTTCAAGGATACGGAATGCCGTTATCTTTTTATTTCGGACGTTAAGACTTTCTTCCCCTACGGAGAAGGGCAGGAAGAGGATGTGCTGGGCAAGACAGATCTGGAGATCTGGAGCAGCGAGGAACAGGCCCGCTTTTATTATGAGCAGGACCAGAAGGTGCTTGCCACCGGCGAGGGAACCAGCTTTATCACCGAGGTGCCCCGGAAGGATGGGACGGCATACTATCAGATCAAAAAGAACCCCGTTGTGCTGGAGGGAAAGATCATCGGCATCGTGGGGCTTATTGGTGATATCACCGAACGGGTGCGGCTGGAAAAACAGGCCGAGAACTGGGCCGTCCACGATGACCTGACCGGTCTGTATAACCGCAACTACCTGAAGGTAAAGGGTGCAGAGCAGCTGAAGGGAGCCATCATGCCCATCACGATCATCATGGGCGACTGCAATTACCTGAAGCGTGTGAATGATGCCTACGGCCACGAGTACGGCGACCTGCTGCTCAAACGGGTGGGCCGGGTGATCCGGGAAAACCTGCCGCCGGAAAGCGTGGCCCTGCGGATGGGCGGCGATGAATTCCTCATTGCCTGCAGCCACTTCTCTGCAGAAGAGGCCGAACAGCTGATCGAGAGGCTGCACGGGGAGCTGGCCCGCCAGAGCGACGACCGCCTCAAGCTGGATGTTGCCTTTGGATACCACACCGTGACAGAAGGCCCCTTTGATTATGTCGCAGTCTACCATGCTGCCGACCGGGATATGTACCGGAACAAGCGCAAAAACCGCTGATCATACGGACGAAAAAACAGCCTCAGCCCGATCTCCAAGGGCTGAGGCTGTTTTGGTGATCTGTTACATCAGGGCGGTGAGCACCAGCGCGCAGAGAGAGAAAAACGCCATCTGCGGCGGCTTACAGGATCACATTTTTGATGAGCAGGGAAACGCTGCCGTCCGGATCGTGGAGGAACTCCAGCTCGGAATCGGAGTTCAGCAGCTCGGTGGGAATCTTGACCTCGATGCCGTTGGCGGTGCGGATGCTCCGGCTCTCCATCCGGCGGATGCGGGCAGGGGTCACGGTGACAGGGGCGGCTGCCTCTTCCAGCACCTCGCTCTTTTCCACATAGTCATCAAAGGGCACAGCGGCCAGCGGGTATTCCTCGGCCAACTGCTGGCGCACCTGCTCCACCGATACCTGATTGTCGTTGTCAGCGGCCTGGTTGGCAATGAGCATGGCCACCTGCGCGTCGGCATGGGGCTCGTCCTCATAGGCATCCTTCACAGCCTGTGCGGCGGCCTCCTGAATGGCCTGCAGCTTCTTTTTCTCTGGCTCGGCCTGAGTGTACTGGAACACAACAGAGGAGAGGTAGAACTCCTTGTGGCCGTCAATGTCGTATTTCTTTTCCAGCAGGCGCATGGAGTAGTCTGTCAGGTTGACAAGCGCACCCTCCTCCACCTTGCCGCTCTGGGTGGGCAGGCAGGCCCGCTGCTGGATGATGGAGTTGACCGGGGCACCTTCCACGGTCTCGGTGTAGTGGGTGTAGCCGTTTTTATAGTTCAGCTTGAGGATGCCCAGCCAGGGCGCGCCGTCCCGGGTGAAATCCACCACGGCCAGGTCCGCCCCGGGGATGGTGGTGTGGGCGTGCATGTAATCGAACAGCACCCCCGCAATGCGGCAGGACAGATCAATGAAATCCTGATTGTGCTCCAGCTCGTTCCGGAAAGCCGAATCCGGCAGGGGGCGGCACTGGCGGATCTCATCGCTGGCCAGCAGCTTTTCGATATGATTCTGTAAGTAGGCGGTCTTTTCGGCAGTCAGCTCCATGCCGCCGCCGCTGAGCACCGGCGCGTCCAGCGTGGTGTCCAGCACATGCAAAATTGCCTGATGGATGATGATCTCCATGGGTCAAAACCTCATTTCCCGGGTGATTGTGATGTTCCTGCCCAGTATAGCACATCCGGAACAAAAAGGCGAGAGGGAGCGCAAAGGCTTGTCAACTGCCGCATGAGATGCTACAATGGGGCTGACCAAACATCCGGACAAGCCGAAAGGGGAGTGTGTTATGGAATTTCGGGACAAGCCGATGCAGAACCTCATCCGCATCAAGGAAAAGGAGATCTGCAAAAATGTGCAGGAGCTGCTGCTGGACGGTGAGCAGATCGTGGGGGCTTACAAGACCGTGCGCGATCAGGCCGTGTTCACCACCCACCGCATTTTTATGGTGGATATGCAGGGGATGACCGGTACCCGGCAGGAGATCTTTGTGCTGCCCTACCGCAAGATCCTGCATTACGGCATCAAGACGGCAGGCTTTGGCGACCCGCTGCAGACCTCAGAGCTGACGGTCTGCTTTGCGGATGAGCACGAGGCGAAGTTCGGCTTCATCGGGCAGGATGAGCTGCTGGCGGTGGCACGGGCCATCAGCCGGTGCATCCTGTAACAGAACAAATGTAAAACGCCCGTTCCGGCTTCTGACCCCGGAGCGGGCGTTTTACATTGCTGTAATATGCGAAAAAAGGAGAATGTCGAAGGGTCAGCAGGCGGCGCGCTCTCTGCGGCCGGCCTCAAGCATGTAGTGCAGGAAGCCGGAGACATCAGCGGGGTCGGTGACAGAGATGTCAAAGCCCTTGGAGGGAGCGTCCATCATCTGGAACAGCTCGGTGGCGGCGTTGTCCTTTTTCAGGTCACAGGTCTCGCCATTGGCCAGGTGCAGGAGCACACTGCCGCGGCTGGCGGCTACCTGCTGCATGAAACGGTCTTTATCAAGATACTGGATGCGAAGCATAAAAATACCTCCCACAAAGAAATGTTTTATTCTGGAAGAGTCCCCCGGGCCAGGCTGCCCGTGGGGAACGCTTCCCGGGAACCGGATCAAGCCGCGCCGGGGGTTGTTTTCCGCCCCCTGCGGTGTTATACTGTGCTTGCTGGTTCTGATGAAATAATACCACGAAACTGGCACGATAGATAGAATAAAAACACCCGATTTGTACAACAAAATCGGCTTTGACAAAAAATATTCAAAGTATTGCGGAAAGGAATTGTTCAATATGGCGTTTCAGACAAGCTGCGTCACTGGTGCCAATATCGTTACCGGGCTGACCTGCCAGCAGGATGTTATGGCCGATGCCGAGGGGCGGGAACTGGTCCAGCATGGCAGCGCCCTGTTTCCCATTGCCTGCTACGCGGAGAACCTGAAAAGCTATTCGGTGGCCTGGCACTGGCACGAGGAGTTTGAGTACATACTGGCCATGAAGGGCCCCCTGACGGTGGACGTGAACAAGACCCGGGTGACCCTGCAGACGAATCAGGGCGTGTTCCTGAACTCCGGCATCCTCCACGCGGTGGAGCAGGCGGAAAAAGGGGAGGCTCTGCTCCACTCGGGCGTGTTCCACCCCCGGCTGGTGGGCGGAATGGACACCATCTTCTGGCAGAAGCTCATCCGACCCATGCTCCAGCCGGATGCTCCCGCGTTTTTTCTGCTGGATGGAGCCGTGCCCTGGCAGGCGCAGGTGCTTGCCTGCCTGCGGGAAGCCTGGCAGGCGGTTGCCGTGGAGCCCTTTGATTACGAGAACCGGGTGCGATATTATCTCTCTGCGGCATTGCGGCTGCTGAGCACCCAGTGCGTGGGCGGCAAGACCAAGGTCTCACAGCAGGAGCAGATCGCCGCCGAGCGGATGAAGCAGATGCTCCGCTTTGTGGAGGAGCACTACGCCGAGGAGCTGACCGTGGAACGCATCGCGGCCAGCGTGGCCCTGAGCGAGAGCGCCTGCCTGCGCAGCTTCCGGCAGATGCTGGGCATCACGCCCATTCAGTATGTCAAGCAGTTCCGGGTGGAAAAGGCCGCCGAGCTGCTCCGCTCCACCCGGCTCAAGACGGGCGAGATCGGGATGGAGTGCGGCTTTGCAGATGGCAGCTACTTCATCAAGACCTTCCGGGAGATCAAGCACTGCACACCCAAGGAATACCGCGCAAAATTCTGCTGAAATGTCTGAGATAGGAATCGGAGGAAATGATCCCCATGCAGCACAGTCTGACCCAAGGTCCCATTACAAAGAATATCCTGCTGTTTGCCCTGCCGCTGATGTTCGGCAACCTGCTGCAGCAGATGTACAACATTGCCGATACCTGGGTGGTGGGCCGCTTCCTCGGCGCGGATGCGCTGGCGGCGGTGGGTTCCTCCTACACCCTGATGACCTTCCTGACCTCGATCCTGCTGGGCCTGTGCATGGGCAGCGGCGCGGCTGTGTCCATGCAGTATGGCAGCGGCGAGACCGAGAAGATGCGGCAGAGCGTGTTCCAGTCCTTCCTGCTCATTGCGGGCATCGCTCTGGTGCTTAACCTGCTGGTCTATCTGGGGCTGAACGGCATTCTGTGGCTACTGCGGGTGCCCGCAGAGCTTTGTCCGCTGATGAAGGACTACCTGCTCATCATCTTTCTGGGCATTGCGGCCACCTTTTTGTATAACTATTTCGCAAACCTTCTGCGGGCTATCGGCAATTCCGTGGTGCCGCTGGCGTTTCTGGCTGTATCAGCCATCCTGAACGTGATCTTGGATCTGGTCTGTGTCCTTGTGCTTGACTGGGGCGTGAAGGGTGCCGCCGTGGCAACTGTTTTTTCTCAGTATGTGTCCGGGGTGGGCATCGGCTTGTACACCCTGAAAAAGTTCCCGCAGCTCTGCCCGAAACGGACAGACTGCAGGTGGGACCGGAAGAACCTTGCCAATATCCTGAATCTTTCGGTGATGACCAGCGTTCAGCAGTCCATTATGAATTTTGGCATCCTGATGGTGCAGGGTCTGGTCAACAGCTTCGGCACGGTTATCATGGCGGCCTTTGCGGCGGCGGTGAAGATCGATTCCTTTGCTTATATGCCGGTGCAGGATTTTGGCAACGCATTCTCGACCTATGTGGCCCAGAACTACGGAGCCAACCAGCCGGACCGCATCAAAAAAGGGATCCGCAGTGCCGGGCTGACAAGTGCGTTGTTCTGCATCGTCATCAGTGTGCTGGTCTGCGCCTTTGCCGCCCTGCTCATGGGGATTTTCATCGACCCGGCCCAGACCGAGATCATCGCGGCGGGCGTGCAGTACCTCCGCATCGAGGGTGCATGCTACATCGGCATTGGCGTGCTCTTCCTGCTCTACGGCTACTACCGGGCGGTCAACCAGCCGGGGATGTCGGTCATCCTGACCATTGCCTCCCTTGGCACCCGTGTGGCGCTGGCCTATCTGCTTTCTGCCACGCCGCTGGGTGTTACCGGCATCTGGCTCAGTGTGCCCATCGGCTGGGCACTGGCAGATGCCATCGGCATTGGGTATTATTTGAAGAGGAGAGCATAAAATATCCCCCGCTGCAAAGCGTGTTCTGGCACGTCTGCAGCGGGGGATATTGTTTTTTCTGGGGTTTGAGGTGATTCGAGCGGGGGCTTATTCCCCCACGGCGGGGACGTTTTGCATCGTCCAGAGGAGCTTCTGGACATCCACGCTGCCCATGTGGGTGGGTTCCTCACCCAAACGAAGAAAATCGGTCTGCTGGGCGGTAACAGTCTGCCACTGGGGCAGGTTTGCGCCGTTGGGGTCGCCGGTCTTGGCAAAGTTGGTCAGGTAATCCACCATCTGAGCGCTGAGGGCGGTGTCCTTCTCAGTGAAGGGCCGCCAGCAGTGAGCCAGTGTGCCGAACCAGTACCACAGGTCGCTGGAATGCCAGGCACCACGGTCATCACCGGGGAGCTGGCGGTCGAAGAACCAGCCGTAGCTGTCGGCGTTCCGGGCGCACCAGTCCTGGGCCATCTGGTAGAGGTAGGGCGGAACGATATCCTCGCTGGTGAAGCCGATGAGGTAAGGAATATGGTGCTGCTCATCGGCAGCCAGCGTCTCGGGGCCGGACTTGACCTGAAAACGGCCATCCACCACGGGCTCACAGCCCATACCCTTGAACTGGGGCTGGGTGCGGACGGCATCCCAGGCTGCAAACAGCTGGGCGGGGGCGAGGGCACGGAACTCAGCCAGCGTGCTGCACCCGGCGGTCTCCATGACCTGCTTCCAGAACGGGTAGTGGGCCGCGGCAGGCTTGGCCGTCAGCATCTGGCTCACGCCGCCGCCGCTGCTCATCACGGCCTTGGAGAACAGCCCCCTGGTGATGGGTGAGAGGACGAGCTGCTGGACGCTCATGGCACCGGCGCTCTGGCCCATGATGGTGATGTTGTTGGGATCGCCGCCAAAGGCAGCGATGTTGGCACGCACCCACTGCAGGGCCGCCAACTGATCCAGAAAGGCATAGTTGCCGGTGGACCCGGCCTCATCAGCCAGCGCGGGCAGGCAGACAAAGCCCATGGGGCCGAGCCGGTAGTTGATGGTCACGGCCACGCAGCCTTTGGTGGGCCAGACAGGGCCGTCGAAGTGCTTCTCGTGGCCGCAGCCGCCGGTAAAGCCGCCGCCGTGAATGTAGAAGATGACCGGCAGTCTGTCCCTGGGAGCTGCGTCAGCAGGGGTCCAGATGTTCAGGAACAGGCAGTCCTCGCTGTAAGTGTAAGTCTCGCCCTTGCGGAACTCGTTGTAATAGAAGGCTTTTCCGGGTGCGGCGGCTTCGTCATAGAAGGCGCGGGGCTGGTAACAGCAGGCACCGTATTGGGTGGCATCATAGACACCGTCCCAGTGGGTGACGGGGACAGGGAACTCCCACCGCCCGGCGGTGGCGTAGCGAATGCCCTTGTAGGCGGCAATGCCCGGCCACTGGCAGGCCGTGCCGGAGATCACGCCGCAGGGCGTGGTGCGCTCAAAGCTCATGGGGAAACCTCCTTATCTTACTCTGCCGCTTTCAGGCTCCGGATGTCCTCGCCCGCAAACAGGCAGGGGACAAAGGAGGAAAGGCGGCTGGAGATCTTTTCGGTGTATCGCTTTTCCAGCAGGGAGCCATCCGCAATGTTGGTGGTGACGATGGTGGGCAGACCGGCTCCCAGGCGGTTGTTCAGCAGGCTGTAAAAAGTGGTGATGAAGTAGGGGGTGACGAACTCGGTGCCCAGATCGTCCAGGATCAGCAGGTCGGCAGCAGAGGCGGTGCGCAGCAGGGTCTCAGCATCCTCGGAGGAGTCGAAGCGGGCGTTTTCCAGCTTGCCGAAGAAGTCCGGACTGGAAACGTAGATCACGTCAAAATCCTTTTGCAGCACGATGCCCGCAATGGCAAGGGCGGCGTGGGTCTTGCCCAGCCCCGCGTTGCCAAAAAGCATCAGGCTCTCGCTGTTGTGGTCGAATTCCTCAGCGTAGCTGCGCAGATCCTCCAGCAGGCCGCCCATGTAGGTGCGGACAGGCTCACCCAGCTTCTCGTCCACGGTGTTGGGGTAGTACCGCAGCTCCATGGTGTCAAAACTGGAAATGGACAGGCTGGACAGCGCCTCGATCTCCTCCCGTCGCAGACCCTGCATCAGCTTGTGAACGCAGGTGCAGGTGTGGCCCTGCACGCTGCCGGTATCCTGGCACAGCTTGCAGGTGAATTTGGGCTCCAGCGCATCCGCGGGCCGACCGCTGGCGGCCAGCAGGGCGGTGAGCTCCTGCCGGGCTTTGCTCAGTGCGGCGGCGGCTTCGGTGCGGTCTTTTCCGGCAGCGCCTGCCAGCGCGCAGCGGATGCCCCGCACCCGCACCTCGTCCTCAGCGTGGCGCAGGGCCGGGATGGCGGCCTCCGCCTCCAGCCGGGCATCCTCGGCATTGGCGCGGGCGGTCTGCCGCCGCAGAGCCACCGTGCGCAGGGCGGCTTGATAAAGTTCCTGTTTGGTACGCATAAAAGCTCCTTATTCTGCAGGCGTGTCCGTTTTTTTGCGGAGCGGACGGCGGCGGGCAGCGTTCTTGAGAAAATCGTTTCCGCTGGGCTCGGCGCGGTCCACCCGGAGGTTCCGGCTGGCACCCATCCCGGCCACCGGGCCCCGCACATCGTGGACGGTGCGCAGGCCCTTGGCGTTCCAGGTCTTGAGGATGCTGTTCCAGTACCAGAGATCCCGCTTGGGCCCGGCCTGCACGGCGGCTTCCTGCACCATGGCATCATCGTAGCCGTAGACCTCGTACCAGCGGGCAATGGCTTTGCGCCCGCCAAGGGTCAGCTCGGTGTCGGCAATGCCCAGCAGGCCGCTGACGTACTGCTCCCGCTGGGCGCGCAGGGCCAGCAGCTGGAGGTGCGCGTCGGCCTGTTCGCCGGTCTCCACACCCTCGGCCCGCCAGACCTTCAATTCGTGGCTGACGGCACCCATCGTCCGCTTGCCCCGGCTGGCCACATAGGCCACGCAGAGCATGACGGTCTCGGGTGCAAAGGCCTCCTGCACATAGAAATTCACCAGTTTTTCCATTTCGGGGTGGGTCAGCGGACGGGCAAAGCTGGTCTGGGCGCAGTCGATGAGGGAGGAGATCATGGGGTCGGTTCGGCTGGCCGCCGCGATCTCGCTCCAGGTCATGGGGGCAGGGGCTGTGGGCTCCTCGCCCGGGGCGGCGTTCTCCTCATACCGTTCCAGCAGACCTGCACCGGCCCAGAAGGACAGCGCACTCTCGGCGGTCATCTTGCTGCGGAGCTTTAAGTCGGCGCAGAGCTTCTCCGGGTCAGTGATGCCGGTGGCCAGCACATACAGAGCCACCCGGACGTTATATTCCTCCGCAATGCCCAGCTTGGAAAAGACCAGCTGCGGCACCGGGATGGTGTCACCCTTGAATTCTTTCAGTCGGTAGATCATGGTGCACCTCAGTGTTGTGTTTCGGCATCCGGTTCCGGTGCGGGCGGTGTCCAGGGCTCGCAGTCCAGGATGGACGGGTGGGCGCTCCAGCGTTCCGGTTCGGCGTTGTAGGCATCGTTCAGATATTGGGCAACTGCGGTGCGGCCCTCCTCGGTCATCGGGAAGATCTCCCGCCGCCGCAGGGCCGGATCGGTCTTGTCCAGCGTCCACGGCTCGGGCCAGAGATCCACCGTGAGGATGGCCTCTTCTTTTTTGGCCTCCTCGCCGCCGTCCGGGTCGGGGACGGAGCGCTTGCCCGGGGTGATGAGGTAGCGCATCCCGTCCTCGTTGCCGCTGAATGAGTTTTTGTTCTGCAGATAGTGCAGCATGGGCACAAAGATCATGTAGAATTCCTTCCATTGTGATAATCTATCTTTCATTATAAAGCAACTGGCGCAAAAAGCAAGTTTTTTCTGCCTGCCGCGTTCCGACAGAAAAAACTGTTGACAAAACCGCTGCACTTTGCTACACTAATGGAGCAGTCCTGCAGGGTTAGCTCATCCGGTAGAGCGACTGCTTCCCAAGCAGTAGGCGGCGGGTTCGAGTCCCGTATCCTGCTCCAGAAAATAGCGCTCCAACGTGTAGTAAAGAACATGTTGGGGCGCTTTGCATTTTGATGCACTTTTGGCGGGCGGCTTGTGCTTTGCCGGAAAATATGGTTCAATAGAGGAAAACAGACGGGAACGCACAGCGACTAAGAAAAAACGAGGTGGATACAATGAATCTGAAAGAAGCATTCCGCTATCAGAACAAGCTGCAGGCTCTTTTGGACGAGGCCCAGGGTATTCTGGACTGCGATTCCAACGTGACGAATGTAGCCAACACCTATCTGCGCCACAAGGTCATGGCAGAGGCTGAGGACGAGACGATCCTGGACCTGCCCCAGACCGAATATGCCCAGCAGATCACCGATATTGCCCGGTTTATGCTCTACCTGCTGGAGGAGAAGGGCCGCCTGTTCGCTGCCATCCGCAAGGCAAAGGATGCGCTGGACATGGATATGGACAGCGAGGTCAGTCTGAACGCTGCGCGGCAGAGCGTGGCGCGCACCTTCAAGCGAATGAACGATCTGCGCAGTTCCGAGCAGCTGCTTTCCGGCGGCGGCACCGGCTACCGCTTTAACGCCGAGGGTAACCAGATCTCCTATTGCTGCGATGTAAAGCGGGTGACCACCATCAACTATGACCGCAAGGTCATCCATGCTGCTCTGGGCAAGCTGAACCGGCAGGCGGACGAGACCTCCAACCGGCTGGACCTCTGCCTTGTCACCTCCAAGGTGGACTACACTGTTCCCTTTGATGTGAACGCCAGCTTTGCCGAGGCGTTTGAGACGTATCTGGAAAACGCCAACCGTTAAACAACGCTCTACCGGCTATTTTGGGTGCGGCAAGCGCCTGGGACGCGGCTGCCGGTTCAGGTGCAGATGAACGATAACGCTGCACAGTTCCGCAAGGAAGTTTCGGTCCGGTTCACCTTACGAGCCAGCATAATTGAAAAAATCTTGCGTTCGGCTTTTCCGCCACCGCCAGACGTTTCTTCGCCGAAACCGTCCTTTGCCATTCCTCACATTCCTGCTACCGTGCTTACGTCTCCATGGGCAGGCAGGCAAGCCACCCTTTCTGAATTTGCCCCGCAGACTGCTGCGGGAGCATTTTTCCGCCTGCGGGGCGGGTGCACTGCATCCCCCATTTTGCAGGCAGAGCAAATGGCAGAAGCTGCCCTGGATGCTTGCCGTATCCAAAATGGCCGGTGCAAAACCGGAGGGAGTCGTTCGTATTCCAGACAAAGCAACTGAATTTAGACAAAGACGAGGTATGATCATGTCAACCAAACCGATTTGTTCCGCTGCCGCAAATTGCATTGACCTGAGCGCAGCGGCACTTCATATCCTTGCCATGGCGCTGATGCTGATGGATCACCTGTGGGCGACCCTTCTGCCGGCGCAGGACTGGCTGACTTGTGCCGGGCGGCTGGCGTTCCCTATCTTTGCATTTATGACAGTGGAAGGCTACTTTCATACCCGGAATCTGAAGCGTTATGCACTGCGGCTGCTGTTGTTTGCACTGCTTTCGGAAGTGCCCTTTGATCTGATGTACGGCGGCACTTGGTTCTACCCGGTGCACCAGAACGTCATCTGGACGCTGCTGCTGGGGCTTCTGGGGGTGCATCTGATGGAAACGGTGCGCAAAAAGCAAAAGCTCTGGGTCTCGCTGCCGGTGTGCGCCGCAGTGGCAGCAGCAGGGGCGCTGCTGGGAACGCTGGGCATGACAGATTACTACGGTGCCGGTGTGCTGACCTTGTTCGCTTTTTACATTTTCCGGGGCCGGAAATGGTGGTGCCTGCTGGGACAGGTGCTGACCCTGTACTGGATCAACGTGGTGCTTCTGGGCGGGCTGATGTACCCCATCCGGCTGTTCGGCATGGAGTTTGAGCTGTGTCAGCAGGGGCTTGCGCTGCTGGCGCTGGTGCCCATCTGGCTGTATCGAGGGCGGCAGGGCTGCCACAGCAAACCGTTCCAGTATGCCTGCTACGCTTTTTACCCGGTACACATGCTTCTGCTGGCGCTGGCGCTGAACTTCGCAAACCGATAAGAGCAGAATGGTATCCCGGATGGAATTTATTCCTCACCTTCCTGAGCCTGCTCTGTGGGCTTGATGGTCTTGACCCGCAAGGTGAAATACAGAAGATGGCAGACCCACACCACTGCAATGCAGATCCTGCCGATGGGAGCATTTTTCATACAAAGAAAACCGATCGCCATGACAGCGGTGACCATTGCAATGATCTTGCATTTTGTTCCTGCTGTCATGGCTTTTTTCTGAACAAAGCTGTCCAGATACTTTTTGTACCGTGGTATACTGAATGGAACACCCGCAGGAGGTAAAATGCCCCATGAAAAAAGATAAATCGTTCCGCCCGGACCGGGTCCTCTCCTATTTCAGGGTGGAGTGGTTCCCGCTGCTCCTTGTGACCCTTTCGGGCCTTGTCTATAACATCGGTCTGCTGGCCGCGCCATGGTTCGAGGGCCGGTTGGCCCAGTGCCTGGCGGATATCCTGGGCGGCAGTGAAAACGCAGCCCAAATGGCATTGCTGGTGCTGGCCTACATTGCGGTCACACTGCTGGTGCAGGCGGCACGCTTCATCAAACGCTTTTATGTGCGCCGCTTTGCCAACAACATCAACCGCCGGATGAAGGGCATCCTGTACGCCAATCTGGTGCGGCAGAGCCGGGCAGCGCTGGAAAAAGAGGGGGCCGGTGAGCTGATGACCAAGGCCATCGCCGATGTGGACGACTGCGTGGAGGGAATGCGCAAGTTCACCACGGAGGTGTTCGACACCGGTGTGGCGCTGGCGGGCTATGCGGTCATGCTGCTGGTGTACGACTGGCGGCTGGCGATCTTGGGCCTGCTTTTTACTCCGGTGTCCTATGTCTGCGCGGCAGGGATGAAAAAGCCGGTGCAGCGTGCCGGTGCGGCCTATAAAAAGGCCGCCGGTGCCCTGAGCAGTGCCACGTTGGACCGTGCCCGGAATGCCGTGACCTACCGCATCTACGGCTGCGAGGAGGCCCGGATGGAAAAATACGAGGAGGCCCTGAGCCTTTACGAAAAGACTGCCGTGCGGAACAACGTGTGGCAGTCCGCGCTGCCGCCGCTTTATCTGGCGGCATCCGAGGCAGGAACCCTCTTCATCCTGTGGTTCGGCGCAAAGAATGTGCTGGGTACTGGCTGGAACCACTGGGATATCGCCGCCTTCACCACCTTCCTTTCCTGTTTCACCAAGCTGGTGGTCAAATCTTCCAAGGTGGCCAAGCTCTTCAACGCGGTGCAAAAGGCAGAGGTCTCCTGGAAGCGCATCAGACCCCTGATGAAAACACCCGAGCAGCTGGATGCCCTGCAGATCCCGGCGGCACAGGATGTGACGCTGAAAGAACTCGCCTTCTCCTATGGCGAAGAGCCTGTCTTTTCCGGCCTGAGCCTGACGGCCCACCCCGGCGATATCATCGGCATCACCGGCCCGGTCGCCTGCGGAAAATCCACCCTTGGCCGCGTATTCCTCTGCGAAGCGCCCTATCAAGGCTCGGTCTGCTTTGGCGGCAGAGAGCTTTCCGCCCTGACCCCGCGCCAGATCGCCGCCACGGTCGGGTATCTGGGCCATGACCCGGAACTGAGCGCCGACACCGTGCAGAATAATGTCCTCTGCGGCAGCGAACAGGATGTCATGCCGTGGCTTGCAGCCGCTGCCCTGAAGGAGGAAGTGCTGGCCATGGAAAAGGGTACGGAGACGGTCATCGGCAGCGGGGGCACCCGCCTTTCCGGCGGGCAGGCACAGCGTCTGGCACTGGCCCGGACGCTGGCCCATCCTCGCCCGGTGCTGGTGCTGGATGACCCCTTCTCGGCTCTGGACCGCAGCACCGAGGATGCGATCTTTGCCCAGCTGCAGGCGTATGCCAGGGATAAGGTGGTGTTCCTGATCTCCCACCGGCTGTACCATTTTCCGCAGATGCAGCAGATCATCTTTATGGAGGGCGGCAGGACCGCCGTTGGCACCCACGAGGAGCTGATGGCAGCGGTTCCGGTCTACCGCCAGCTGTATGAAAGCCAGACCGGCCTGAAAGGGGGAGAGGGCGCATGAAAAAGAAAAATGATCACGGCGTGTTTGCTGCCGTCCGGATGGCAGCAGCTTCGCACCGCCTTCTCACGGTGGGCACGGTGCTGTGCGTGGCGGCTTCGGTGGCGGCATCCCTGCTGCCGCCCCTGCTGCTGGCCCGGGCCATCGACCGTCTGACCGCGGGCCTCCCGCTGCCTTTTCTGGCCGTGCTGCTCTACTTCGGCAGCCTTGCACTGGAAGGTGTGCTCACCTCGGCCCAGGAAAGCCTGCTGGTGCTCTTTGGCCAGAGGATGACCCATGCCCTGCGCTCGGAGATGTCCCGGAAGCTGAGCCGTCTGCCCGCCGGCACACTGGCAGAGCAGAATCCCGGCGAGGTGGCCTCCCGCTTTTCGGGTGATGTGGACACGGTGGAAGCCCTGTTCACTTCCGGCATCATCAGCATGGCGGCAGATGCCTGCCGCATCGTCTCCATCATGGGGGTCATTGCGGTAAAAAACACCGGCCTTGCACTGATCCTGCTGCTGGTGCTGCCGCTGTTTGCCGTGTTTACCCGTCATATCCAGAAGCGGATGTTGGCCGCGCAGCTGGACAACCGCCGCGCGGTCGCCGCAGTCTCCGGGCAGGTGCCCGAGACCCTGCACAACATCCGCACCATCTGGGCGCTGGGGCTGGAGGATTACATGGAGCGCCGGTATGACCGGTGCCTCGGTGACAGCTATGCCGCCATGGAGCGCACCAATTTTTATGATGCCGTCTATTCGCCGGTGGTGCTGCTGCTGAATGCCGCTGTGGTCGGCATCGTGATGCTGCTCTCCGCTTCGGGGAACGCACAGCTTCTGACCCTGTTCGGTATGTCGGTGGGCACTTCGGTGGCCGTCATCAACTACATCTCCCGCATCTTCGCCCCCATCGAGAGCCTGGGCATGGAGATCCAGACCATCCAGTCGGCCATGGCGGGTGTCAGGCGCATTGATGCCTTTCTCGACCAGCCGGAGCGCAGGATCCCTTCCGCGCGCAGGGAGGCTGCCCGGGGCGATGTGGAATTTGCGCACGTCACCTTCGGCTATGGGGAACGGCACATTCTGAAGGATTTTTCCATGACCGTGAAACAGGGGGAGCAGGTCACGCTGGTGGGCCGCACCGGTGCGGGCAAGAGCACCGTGTTCAAGCTCCTGCTGGGCCTGTATCAGCCGGAGGCCGGTACGGTGACCATCGGCGGCGTGAAGGTGGGGGACATCACCGACCGGGAGCGCCGCACCTGCATCGGCTGTGTGGAACAGCATTTCTCCCGCGTGCCGGGCACCGTGCTGGAACAGATCACGCTGGGAGACCCGCAGATCACCGGGGAAATGGCAAGGGATGCCGCCGCACTGGCCGGGATCGATGCTGCCATCCGGGCTCTGCCGGAGAGCTATGACACTGTCTGCACCGAGGGTATCTTCTCGCAGGGCGAGTGGCAGCTGTTGTCCATTGCCCGTGCCGCTGCTGCAGACCCCGCCCTGCTGCTGCTGGATGAGATCACCGCCAATCTGGATGCCGAAACGGAGGCCCGCGTGCTGGAGGCTCTGCGCCGTGCCTCTGCGGGCCGCACGGTGCTCTCCGTCTCCCACCGCGTCTATGAAAATCTTGGCGGCAGAACGATCGAGATCAGGACCCAGGAATGACGTATGATAAAAAACGCCCCCTGTGCGCCGCAGCAGGCACACAGGGGGCGTTCTGGTATGCTCAATTCTTTTCGATGTAGACGCTGGTGGAGGGGAAGGCGAAGTCCACACCGTCTGCCTGCATCACGTCCATGATGTTCAGGTTCAGATCATTCTGCTGCTGCAGGAAGGTGGCATAGACGTTGGTGGTCAGGTAGGCCGAGATGAGGATGTTGATGCTGGAATCGCCAAAGCTGGTCAGCCGGACGATGTTGGTGCCCTTGTTGGTGTAAGGGCTGTTGTCCAGCATGGCCTGCAGGTCAGCCATCAGCTTTTCCAGCTGGGCACGGGTGGTGCCGTAGGTGACACCAAGGGTGAATTTATAGGGCCGCATGGTGCGCAGGGCTGTGTTCTGGACAGTGGAGGCGCAGATCTGGCTGTTGGTGATAATGACTACGCTGTGGTCCATGGAGCGGATGCGGGTGGAGCGGAAGTTGATGTCGATGACCTCGCCCTCCACATTGCCCACGGTGATCCAATCGCCGATGGAAAAGGGTTTGTCCAGCAGGATGACGATGCCGCTGAACAGGTTGCTGGCGCTTTCCTGCGCAGCCAGCGAGATGGTCAGGCCCACAAGACCGGCACCGGCTACGATGCTGCCAATGGGGAAGCCGACGATCTGCGCGCAGGTGGCAACACCCAGAATGATGACCAGCACTTTGTAGGTGGTGTCCAGCAGGGAGCGCAGGGTCTTGTTGCTCCGGATCTCCGGGCTGCAGGAGGCCAGCAGCAGGTCGGCTACCTCAGAAGCGTTGTACAGGCCCTGACAGAACAGGAGGGTCGCTGCGATCTTATAGGCCGTGAACAGAAACTTTGTCAGGCCTGGAATGGCCCACGGCAGGCTGGTCAGGGCCAGATACAGGCCGCTGTAAAAGGCCATCCGCTCCAAAGGGCCCTGTAAGCTGCGCAGGAGGATGGGCGTGGCGGCAAAGTGCCAGCTGCGGGCCTGCAGAGCGGGAAAGATCTTCCGGCGCAGCAGCCAGCCGACCAGAAGCCCCGCAAAAACGATGACAGCGGCGCAGACAGCCCGGGCAGCCAGCGCCCACCAGCCCTCCAGCAAAAAAGGCCCGATCTCGAACCCGAGGTCACGAACGGTAAAAATCATGGCAAAAAGCTCCTTGTATCAGAAATTGTAACATCCTGTCCCACAGTATACCATATCCGGCCCGTGCAGGGCAAATAAAAAAGGGGTTGACAAGGCGGAGCAGCCGCGTTATACTCTTGGCCAGAAAGTTCGTTTCAGGGCGGGGTGAGATTCCCCACTGGCGGTACAGCCCGCGACCACCCGCAAGGGTGCTGACCCGGTGAGACTCCGGGGCCAACGGTATAGTCCGGATGCAAGAAACGGCAGGCAATACGATTTGTCTACGCGCCCTGTTGCAGTGTTTGCTGCGGCAGGGCGCGTTTTTGATTGTCTTCCCGGTTCCGAACCATGCGAAAGGGGCTTTCCAATCTTTGATTTGGGGCAAAAACGCCCCGGGAGGATATTACCATGAAGAAAAACACGACCCGCAACCTGACTGTTGCCGCCATGCTCAGCGCAGTGGCCTTTATCCTGATGTTCATCGAGTTCCCGCTCCCGATGCTCATCCCATCCTTTGTCAAGATGGACTTCTCCGACCTGCCTGCCCTGCTGGGTGCTTTTGCCCTTGGCCCGGTGTACGGTGTGATTATCAGCTTTATGAAGAACCTGCTCCATGTGGTCATCAAGGGCACCTCTACCGCACTGGTGGGTGAGCTGTGCAACTTCATGCTGGGTGCGGTGTTCTCCGCTCTGGCCGGTTACCTCTACAAGCACCACAAGAGCCGCAAGAACGCCATCATCGGCGCCGTGGCCGGTGCCGTGGCCATGGCCCTGTTCAGTGTGCCGTCCAACTACTTCATCACCTACCCGGCCTACGTCAAGTTCTACCACATGCCGCTGGAAGCCATCCTGGGCATGTATCAGGCTATCCTGCCCTCTGCCAACAGCCTCATCAAGTGCCTGGTCATCTTCAATATGCCCTTCACTCTGGTCAAGGGCCTGCTGGATGCCCTGATCTGCATGTTGATCTATAAGCCGCTCTCTCCCATCCTGCATGGCCGGAAGTGAGTGATAAAAAAGAAAGGACGCGAGAGCGTCCTTTCTTTTTTGCTTTTATCGATTCGATTTAAGACAGCGCGCCCTTTTCCAGCCACTTGCCCCGGGCAAGGCGGATGAGGAACAGCAGGCCCCGGATGCTCAGTTCGCAGCACATGGCACCCCAAACGCCCATCAGGCCCAGCCGGGGAGCCAGCAGGAACGCCAGCGTCAGCCGGATGCACCACATGCTGAATATGTTCAGCACAAAACAGGAGGTGCTGTCGCCCGCACCCTGCATGGCACCGCTGGCCACGATGGAAGCGCCGAACATGGGCTCGGCCCAGGCTTCGATGCGCAAAACCTGAGCACCCAGAGCGATGACAGCCGCATCGGTGGTGAAAAGGCTCATCAGGGTGGGGGCAAAGATCCACAGGCCAACGCCGGAAAGGGCCATGACACCCATGCCAAGGCCGGTGCACAGCCAGGCAAATCGCTTGGCCATATCCTTCCGGTTGGCACCCACGGCCTGGCCGATGAGGGTGACAGCTGCGCTCTGGATGCCGTAGCCTGCCATGTAGCACAGGCCCTCGGCGTTGACAGCCAGGCTGTTGGCGGCAATGGCCACGGTACTCAGGCCGGCCACGATGCGCACTAACACCACCTGCGCCAGAGAGATGGCGGCGCGCTCTCCTGCCAGAGGGCCGCCCACCCACAGCAGGTTCCGCAGGCAGGAGCGGGTGATCTTCCAGGGGGCAGGCTTCCGGATGCAGAGGGGGCCGTCCCGCAGCAGCAGAATGGCCAAAGCCAGCAGGCCGCCCACCACAGTGGACAGGGCGGTGCCCAGGGCTGCGCCGGGCACGCCCAGCCCGGCACCCCAGACAGTGATGCCCCACAGTGTCCGGGTGGGGTTGATGAGGAAAAAGTTGAAGATGGCATCCAGCACGCAGACCAGCACGCTGATGAGGCTGGCGGTCAGGGCGTTGCCTGCTGCACGGAGGATGGAGAGGTACAGGCCCATGGCCATGGTGAAGGGCAGCGCCGCTGACCAGATGGCAAAGTAGGCTGTGGAGTTTGCCCGCAGGGAAGGGTCAGCTCCCAGCCACCCCGGCAGAAAGGGGCTGATGCCCAGGCCGAAGAGAGCGGCCCCAACGCCCAGGATCACATTGAATAGCATGGCCTGCCGCAGTACGCTGCGGGCATCATCCTGCCGGTCGGCCCCCAGATACTGGGCGATCTGAATGGAGAGGGCAGTGTACAGGCCCACCAGAACACCGTGGAGCAGCCAGGTGCTGGAGCTGACGATGCCGATGGAAGCAGTAGCTTCTGCACCGATGTGGCCCACCATGGCAGCGTCGATGTATCCCATGGCAGTGACCACCAGCTGCTCCAGAATGGAGGGGATGCTCAGCGCCAGAGCCACCTGGGCCGTCTGGCGGGAGGGGATGGTCTCACCCTGCCGCATCCGGGCCGAAAGCTGTTCAAGTGAAAGTTTCATGTCTTCTCCTTTTTCTCCGATTTTCCTGTGAGACAAAAAAATACCCTCGAAAGGGCGTTTATCCATTCATTATAGACAGGGGGGCGAAAAATGTCAACCCATCTACCCCCGGGGTAGACCTTGCCCCGGAGATTGATTTTTTGGCCCGGGCGTGATACACTTCATTTGTATCCAGCCGTGAAAGAACAGGAACGGCCTCTGCCGCTCCGGGAAAGAGGAAAAAACTATGCTTCAACTGCTTTCTGGCAACCCGCGCACCGTGGATGCGCTGGGCTTTCTGCTTGCATTTGCGCTGACCGCGCTGATGGACTCGGTGTTCCACGATAAGCTCCCCCACGACCATGGCCGCGCGTTTGCCGTGAATGGCGAACTCTCCAAGGGCAAGGCCCGGGGTTCCGGCCTCATCTTTGTGCTCTGCATCGCACTGGTCACGCTGGCCGTGGTGCCCTTTAAAGCAGAGTATGTCATCTACACCGTCCTGCTCATTGCGTCCATGCTCTCCGGCTATTTTGACGATGCCGCCGAGACTGCCTGGAACGAGTACAAAAAGGGCCTGATCGACCTGGTCATCGCCGTTGTGGCGGGCGTGACCTACCTGAACTTCAACGGCACGGAGGTCAACTTCCTGAGCTGGAGCTTCAGCCTGCCCTATGCCGTCTACCTCATCCTCATCATCGTCCTGATCTGGGCCAGCATCAATGTGGTCAACTGCACCGATGGCGTGGACGGCCTTTCCGCCAGCCTTGCCGTGGTCAGCATCGGCACCTTCCTGCTGGCCTACTGGGAAGAGCTGGGGGATTACGCCACCGCAGGCATCGTGTTCATTGGTGCCCTGCTGGCCTACCTGTGGCAGAACGCCAAGCCTTCCACCCTGCTGATGGGTGACGCGGGCAGCCGCGCCATGGGCTTCTTCCTGGCCGTTCTGGCCCTCAAGAGCAGCCATCCCTTCGCCTTTCTGCTGGCCGCGCTGGTGTTCATTGTGGACGGCAGCCTGGGCATCCTGAAGATCAGCTTCAAGCGGTTTTTGCACATCTCCATCCTCAAGAACACCCTGACCCCGCTGCACGACCATGTGCGCAAGCGTCTGGGCTGGAGCGATGAGCAGGTCGTGGCTCGCTGGCTCATCCTGCAGGCTGTGGCATCCGCCTGGCTGCTGCTGTTGGTGCGGTAAAACACAAAAGGAAATGCAGCGCCCGCACAGGAAAGCTCCTGCGCGGGCGTTTTGCTGTTCTGGTCCGGGAGGAAAGTTCCAGCTTCCGGTACAGCGTTTCCAGACAGGCTGGGTCACGAATTTCCTGCATGAGTTCACCTCATTTCTTTTGTTTTATTGTGCCATGTGTCACAAACAAATGCAAGCAAAACCTTTATAATAGGGACGAAAGTGGAGGAAAAACCAATGGATTCTATTTTTGATCTCGATCATCTGTACCGCACCTATTTCAAGATGGCGCTGCCCTCGGTGTTCGGCCTGATGGTGAGCGTGGTGTATAACCTTGCCGATACCTTTTTCATTGCGCAGTCCAACGATACGGCGCTGATTGCGGGTGTTTCGCTCTGTGCGCCGGTGTTCACGGCCCTCATGGCCTTTGGCAATATCTACGGCCAGGGCGGCAGCTCACTCATTTCCCGCCTGCTGGGACAGGACGACCGTGAGGGCACCGGCCGGGTCAGCTCGTTCTGCTTCTATGTGGCCCTGACCACGGGCGTGGTGTTGGCAGCCCTGATGATGCTGTTCCGCGTCCCGCTGCTGGGCATTCTGGGTGCGACTGCTGAGACGATGCCGCACGCACAGGCCTATTACACCGTGCTGGCCATTGGTGCCCCGGCCACGGTGCTGAACTTTATCCATTCCAACCTCGTCCGCTGCGAGGGCATGGCCACCCAGTCCATGATCGGCAGCATCGGCGGCACGGTCATCAATATCATCCTCGATCCCATCCTCATCACCACAGTGGGCTGGGGCGCAAAGGGCGCGGCCATTGCCACCATTGTGGGCTACCTGTGCAGCGACCTGTACTTCCTGTGGCTCCTCCACAAAAAGAGCCGCTGCCTGTCTGTCAAGCTGTCCCAGTGCCACGTCACGGGCAGGGAGCTGCAGCAGATTTTGGGTGTGGGTGTTACTGCCGCGCTGAGCAACCTGATGCAGAGCCTGACTGTCATTGTGATGAACCAGTTCCTCTTGCCCTACGGCAACGATAAAATTGCCGCCATGGGCATTGCCAGCAAGGTGAGCATGATCGCCCAGCTGGTTCTGGTGGGTTTCTCGTTCGGCGGCATCCCACTGTTCGGTTACCTGTACGGCGCAAAAAAGCGGGACGTGATGCGCAAGCTCATCCGCTTCTGTCTGACCTTCCTCGTCTCCATTGCCGTGGTGCTGTCCCTCATCCTCTGCCTGAATTCCGGGGCACTGATGCAGCTCTTCGTGCAGGATGCCGGGATGATCGCCACGGGTGCGCAGATGCTCCGCTGGCAGGTCTATACCGCAGCCTTTGGCGGCGTGGTGCTCCTGCTCACGGTGCTGTTCCAGGCAACTGGTAAAATCATACCGTCCTTCCTGCTCTCCATCAGCCGTCAGGGCGTGGTGTTTCTGTTGGCACTGGTGGTCTGCGTACATCTGTTCCAGTATCAGGGCGTGCTGATGGCTCAGGCTGTGGCCGACATCCTGAGCGCTGCGCTGGCCCTTGGCCTGCTGGCGGCCAACCGCGATATCATCGCAAAACAGTAAACACAAAAACGCCCGGAGGGCCGCTGAAAGCTGCGGTTCTCCGGGCATTTTTCAGTATTCGATGCCTTTGCGCGCCTTGATGCCCTTCTGATAGGGGTGGCGGCGGCATTTCATCTCAGTGGAGTAGTCGGCGGCATCCAGCATCCACTGCGGGGCCTTGTGGGCGGTCAGCACGCATTCCTGCGCGGCGGGACGCTCCAGAACGGCCCGCCGGAGCAGGTCTTTGTCCACCATGTCCAGCTCCCAGGCTGAACCGGCTTCATCTAAAATGAGCAGGTCAGCAGGCTCGTCCAGTGCGGCGGTCAGGTTTTCGTTCTGCACGGCCCGGGCAGCGGCCTTTTCCGCTTCGTTCATCTGGAACACGAACTTCTGCCCGCCCTTGCCCCGGAAAATTTTTGCCCCCAGCTGGGCCAGCAGAGGAATCTCGCCGCTCTGCCCGCCCTTGAGGAACTGCACGATGACAACCCGTTTGCCGCTGCCAAGTGCGCGGAGGGCAAGGCCCATGGCGGCGGTGGTCTTCCCCTTGCCGTCGCCCCAGTAAAGATGCAGCAGGCCCTGTTCCATCATCCGTTCTCCTTGGTGTACTGCACGGTCTCCACCAGGTGCAGGATATGCTGCTCCGGCCAGTCACGGGCATCCAGCACATAGCCGCCCGCGTTGGGGCCGCACCAGTCGTGAAAGCTGCGGCGGGGCACGCCAAACCGCTCCAGTGCGGCCATCTGGGTGCCGCCATGGGCCACGATGACCAACCGCTCCTGCCCTTCGGCAAGTGCCTTGTCAATGAGGTCGGCCAGCGTTTTGCACACCCTGTTGCAGAAATCGCTCCTGCGCTCCCCGTCCGGGTGGGCGGCGTGCTCGTTTTCCTGCACCCATGCCAGATACTCCGGGTCCTGCTCCACCTGTACGAAGGTCTGGCCCTCGAACCGGCCGAAGTTCATCTCCTTCAGCCCGTCCACCGGAATGAGCTTTGCCCCGGGAAAGAACACCCGCGCCGTCTGGGCGGTGCGCTGCAGCGGGGTGACATAGACCACCTCCGGTGCAAAATCTGCCTGCCGCAGCTGGGCGATGCCCGCGGCGGAAAGGGGGATGTCCCGCTGGCCCTGATATCGTTTTTGCGCGTTGTACTCCGTCTGGCCGTGACGCAGCAGATAAATGAGCATAATGGTTCTCCTTTTTGGTTTACTCTGCATCATTATAGCCTATTTTGCAGTTATTTTCCAGCCATGCTCTTGCAATTCTTCCGCATTTCAGATATATTGAGTGGGTATGAAATTTCAGGGGAGAGAAGTGTCAATGGAGATCCGGGACCGGAAAGCAGCGCAGCGCCGGGCGGGCATCATGGCCCGCAGGGGTCTGCCGCAGGCAGAAAGAGCGGCGGCCAATGCAGCCATCTGTGCCCGCCTTCTGGCCATGCCCTGCTTCCAAAAGGCAGAGAACCTGCTGATCTACGCCGCTTTTGGCGGGGAGGTGGATCTTGCTGTGCTGGCAGAGCAGGCGGCCCGGCTGGGCAAAACGGTGGCCTATCCGGTCTGCGGGGAAAACTTTACCCTGACCGCTGCCGTGCCGGGGCCGGACGGCTGGGAGGTGGGGGCTTACGGCATCCGCACACCGGTTCTGGAACGGGCGGCGCTCATCCGGCCGGAGGCGCTTGATCTGGTGCTGGTGCCCTGCACTGCCTTTGATGCGGTCTGCCGCAGGGTGGGCATGGGCAAGGGCTACTATGACCGCTATCTGCCCAGGTGCCGGAACGCCGTGGCGCTGGGCGTGGCCTTTGAGGCCCAGCGGGTGCCGGAAGCGGCTGCAGATGGGCGGGACCGGCGGCTGGATGGATTTGTAACAGAGAGGAAAGTATATCGTGGAACTGATGAATTTGAGCTGTGAAGGTTTTCTGGAGGAACTGGCCAGCAAGGCGGCGGCTCCGGGCGGCGGCGGCGCTTCGGCGCTGGTGGGCGCGGCCGGTGTGGCGCTGGGCAGCATGGTGGGCAGCCTGACTGTGGGCAAAAAGAAATATGCTGCCGTGGAAGCGGACATCGCTGCCCTGAATGTCCGGGCCGAGGCCCTGCGCAAGCGGCTGGAAGTGCTGGTACAGGCCGACGCGGAGGCCTTTCTGCCTGTTGCGGCGGCCTACAAGCTGCCGAAGGAGACCCCGGAACAGCAGGCCCACAAGGCCGCGGTGCTGGAAAAGGCACTGGACAGAGCCTGCGCCGTGCCGCTGGAGGTGATGACTGCCTGCGGTGAGGGCATCGCACTGGCCGCAGAGTACGCCGAAAAGGGCAGCGTGCTGGCCCGTTCCGATGCCGGATGCGCGGCGCTGTTCTGCAAGGCAGCCATGCAGGCGGCGGGGCTGAACGTGAAGGTCAACACCCGCCTGATGGCAGACAAGGCCCGTGCGGATGCGCTGGAGGCCAGAGCGGAACAGCTGCTGGCTGAGTTTGTGCCGCAGGCTGACAGGGTCTATCAGACTGTATCAAATGAGTGAGGGGAGAAGAAAATGGCTCAGATCTTGAAGGGTGCGCCCGTGGTGGCCGCCATGAACGAAGCAAACGCCGCGCGCTGTGCCGCGCTGAAGGAAAAGGGCATCGTGCCCACGCTGGCTGTGGTACGGGTCGGCGCGCGGGAGGATGACATTTCTTATGAAAAGGGAATCGTCACCCGGTGCGGTAAGGTTGGAGTGGAGGTGCGGCAGTTCCATCTGGCGGAAGATGTTACGCAGGAGGAACTGCTGGATGTGATCCGGCAGATCAATGGGGATGCATCGGTTCACGGGTGCCTGATCTTCCGGCCCCTGCCAAAGCGGTTCGATGACCGCAGGGTCCAGGAGGCGCTTGCCCCGGAAAAGGACGTGGACGGCATCACGGACGGCTCGATGGCCGGTGTGTTCACCAATATGCCCATCGGCTATCCGCCCTGCACGGCGCAGGCCTGCCTTGAGATCCTGAAATACTATAACGTGCCGCTTTCCGGCAAACGGGCCGTGGTCGTGGGCCGCAGCTTGGTGGTGGGCAAGCCCGCCGCCATGATGCTGGACCGGGAAAACGCTACCGTGACCCTCTGCAATTCCCGCACCCGGGACCTGCCCGCCCTCTGCCGGGAGGCCGATGTGCTGGTGGTCGCCATGGGCAGGCGGGGAGCCATCGGGGCCGATTGCCTGCGGGAGGGTCAGGTCGTGGTGGATGTGGGCATCCACGTCAACGAAGAGGGCAAGCTCTGCGGCGATGTCCGCTTTGATGAGGCAGAACCCATCGTGGAGGCTGTTACCCCGGTGCCCGGCGGTGTGGGCACAGTGACCACCTCTGTGCTGGTGGGCCATGTGGTGGATGCCGCATCCGCACAGTAAAACAGAAAACAACAGGCGGTGCCGGAGATTTTCGGCACCGCCTGTTGCTCTTATACGGTTGCAAGCACGGCAAGGATGCTCTGCCAGCGGGGATTCTGCACCTGCTGCGCGGCACGGCGGGGCGCGGAAGGCGAAACCGTGCGGGCAGGGCGCGGGACGCAGTCAGCCGGTTGTGCAAAGGGGGAGGCGAGTTCGGCCTGCCATCGGGCGGCCAGTGCCATGGCTTCAGGGCTGGATTGCAGGGTGCGGCGCTCCGTTCCAGCCAGAAAATCGCCCAGCCAGCAGAGAATGGCCGCAATGGGCAGGCAGTCGGCGGCACGGGTGGACCAGTAGTTCCACTCGCCGCCCCGGCCCACAAAGCTCTCCACGGTGATCATGGCACCTTCCCGGGCAGATTGAGGCAGGCAGGAGCGGGAGGTGCCTGCCGCGCGGCGCAGCTCCCGCAGAATGATCTCAGTACGGCCCGCGTCCAGGGCATCGTCCCGGATGCAGGCGGAAAAGTCCGCACTGTCCAGCAGGCTCTCGGCCCGGGTGGGGAATTGCCCTGTCATCTCGCCGGATGCGTTGTGGCAGAGCTGCCAGCCCTTGCGGAACAGCTGGAAGTTCAGGTTGCGGCGGCCCATGGTGGAGTAAAACACTCGGGCGCGGCCATTGGGAGACTGCCGCAGCTCCAGATAGGCATCAGCGCCGCCCAGGTCCTGTACCTTGACGGTCAGGAGCAGGGAAGAATTGTTTTTTTGTGCGGACATGGCACGGTGCATCTCTTCAAAATAGCGGCTGGCATCCATAGCGGGTCTCCTCTCTGGTTTTGGATGATGTGTCGGAAACCATCCATCGGTTGTTCCCTGCCTGCATTATAGCATAGACGACAACAAAATACAACTATAAGTTTGACAAAAACCAAAATATTTTGGAAATTCGGGGATGCGGACAAACGGATTGGTTGTAAATGGAAAAGGCTTCTCCCGTCGGAGAAGCCTTTTGTGGTGGCAGGATTCAATCGCCCAGCTCCCGGATCTCATTCTGGATGAGCCGCCCAGCGGCGCGTGCCAGCTGATCCATGCCTCGGATGCGGGCGAGATTTTTGCCGTAGATGCGTTCTGCATCGTGGCTGGAGCTGTCCTCGCCCATGAACACGGCAGAAACACGCAGACCCTTGCGCCGCAGGGTGCGCACCTCGGCGGCGGCATCGTCCACGCCGTAGGAGCCGCCGTAATCACAACCCAGCGGTTGTTCCGGGCTGGGTGGTACGCGGCGGCTGTCGTTGGGGGAAGCATCCGTCAGCAGGATGAGCAGATGCCGGGGTGCGGGGCCGGGGTCAAAGCTGACCAGATCGCCTGCCGCCCGCAGGGCAAGGCCGTCGCGGTTCCAGCCCGATGCAAAATACTGGTCGATCCCCTGCAGGCTTTTGTCCGCAAAGCCCTTGAGCACCCGCAGAACCGTATAGCCCCGCAGGCTGCAGAAGCTGCTGACCCGCACCGGGATGCCGCAGGCGGCAAGGCTCTGGGCCAGGATCGTGCCCTGCGCCGCAATGACCTCCTGACAGTGGAGCCGGGAAGCCGAAGCGTCCAGCAGCAGGTCCACGGTAAAGGAGGGCTGATTCTCCTCCTCGGCACAGCGGAACACCCGGCTGTCGTTCAGAAGGGGAGCGCGCCAGACCCGCTCCGGGTCCAGAGCGCCGCTGCGGGCGATCCGGGCATTGGGCTGCTGATGGACCAGAATGCAGTTGCGGATCTGCTCGGTGAGCCGGAGCACTACGCTGCGGTGAAGCGCCCGGTTTTTGGCGTAGTAGGCGCGGTTGCGGTCGGCCTGCAGCTGAGCCTGCTCGGCCAGGTGCTTTGCCTCCGGTGTGGGGGCCTGTTCCGGGCTGGGCACGCCGGAGGCAAACCAGAGGCGGCACCCGAGGTGCGCCCCGGTGCAGAGCGCCTGCTCGGCCTTGCGCAGACGCTCGGGCGGGTAGAGGGAACGACCAAAGCAGCTTTCAATGTAGGCGCGGTCCTCGGCGGCATTCTGCCGCAGGGTGATGTGGGCCAGCCGCTTGTCTGCCGTGGGGCCGGAGCCGCCCGCCTCCACGGAACCGGAGTGCTCCACGGTCAGCCGGTCGGTCTTGATCATCTGGGTGGGCAGCGTTCTGGTGGCAAGAGAGGCCAGCAGCCCCTCCAGATGCAGATGAAGCCCCACTTTGTGCCGGATTCTGCCGTCAAACAGGGCAAACCTTGCAAACAGGCCCAGCAGCTCACCCTTGAGCTGGCCGGGCTGGGGCGGTTGGGAGGGAGAAAGTGCCTCTGCCAGTCGGCTCTCGTAGGGGGTCATCACAGGCGGATGCCTGCCTTGTACGGTGCGCCAGCGATCGGCCTGCATGGTGTAGACCAGCTGATTTTTTGCCATCCACTCCTGCCGCGAAAGCTTGTACTGGATGCCGAAGAAATAGTCCGCGTGGGCCCGGCGTAGCTCGGAAAGGACCGGGCGGCGGGGCAGTTCCAGCAGATAGACCGCGCTTTCGAGGTAGAGCCATGTCAGATCGTCCAGCTGGCTCTCCCGGAGATCGCCGTCCCATGTGGCAAAAAGGTCGCGGAGCAGGTCATCGCCATAGTATTTGTGCACCAGCCCCACGACACAGTTCATATAAAAATCGATCGTGCCGTCGGTGTTGCGTGCCAGGAAAAGCGGCTCAAAGCCGTAGGCTCCTGCCGCCGCCCACACCTGATTGGCGGCCCGCCGCTCCTCGGCGGTATAACTCCGGGCATCCATCAGCGGAACAGCTTTTCAGCCGTCAGGCTGGCCGGGATGCGGGCGGCGATCACGTCCCGGATCAGCCCCTGCTCGTAGGAATCAAAGGCCTTGTTGGTGATGCCCATGTCCAGCGCAGGCCCCGCAGCCACGCCCCGGCGCATCAGGCGCAGAGCGTCCAGCATTCCGCGCAGATCCAGCGCTTTGGTGGAAATTTCGGCGCTGTCGCATTTCTTTTGCAGGTCAAGGAAGAGCAGAGCAAACTGGTGCACATATTTGTCCGTCAGGTCAGCAAACTGGGCCCGCAGCAGCTTTTCAAGGTTTTCCTCCGTGATGGTGGGCATCTGGATGACTGCAAAGCGGGAGGTCAGGGCCTCGTTCAGCTCCCGGGTGCCCGCGTAGCCATAGTTCATGGTGGCGATGAAGCGGGTCTCTTCGGCCAGCGGGATGCGCTCGTAACCGGGCACATCAATGGCGCGGCGGAAGTCCAGCACGGCGTGGAGGACGGCCAGGGCCTCGTTTTTGGCCATGTTGATCTCGTCCAGCACGCCAAAGCCGCCGCACTGGGCACAGCGGTAGACCGGCCCGGGCCGGAAGGTGACCGCCCCATCCACAAAGGTGTCCATGCCGATGAGGGAGGCTGCATCCATGTTCACATGGAACGAGATGTCCCATGCGGGGCGGCCAAAGGCGGCGGCCAGATTCTCGGCCAACACATTTTTGCCGGTGGCCTTGCCGCCGGCCAGCAGCAGGTTTTCGCCGCAGAGCAGGGCCGCCAGTGCCTGCTCCCAGACCTCCCGGCCATAATAGGTAAAGCCGGAAGCCGGGATGCGGGGGCGCAGGGCCTCGGGCAGAGCGTGGGCGGCGCGGTATTCTTCCACAGCGCGCAGCAGGTCGGGGCTGATGCCCTCCTGCCGTAATGTTTCCATCAGATCAGACATCCAAGACATCTCCTTGCGGTTGGCTTTGCCAAACCGATTTTTCAGCCTTATCATAGCACAACCGCTCCGGTTTGTGTAGGGGGCGCACGGGCATTTTTTGCCAAATTTTTGCCCGGGAAATGCCGCAGGGTGGAACGGATCTGTGTGCTGCCGTGCAGACGAAGGAGTTTTTCGTGCCCGGGGATCGTGCGGCAGCGGATATTTTGTGGAAAGCTGTCGAAATGGCAGGTGTTCCGCGTTGTGGGTATCCACTTTTGGCTCAGAATGGTAAAAATTCCGGAAATTCGATTGACAAATCCGAATATTTATCGTATAACCTATATATGGGAACAATTCCGGAGGGAATGCGGAACTCGTGCCCCTGCCCGTTCCTGTCGGAGGAACCACGGTCTGGTTCTGGTGCCGGTGTACTTGGTTTGGTGCAGACGGTAAGTATAGATTGATTTGAAAGAGAGGAATCCCCGTTATGATGAACAATGAGATCAAAATGCCCGCTAACTTTGCTGCGATCGATGAGAACGAAATGGTGTACCTGCAGGGTGGCGCAACCACCGAGGCTACCGCTTGGGACGTGTTCCTGAACGTTGGCAAGCTGTTCAACTACATCGCCCGCGTGTTCTCCGCAGGCAGCTCCATCGTCAACAACATCAATGTTATCGTGACCACCTTCCAGACCCTGAGCACCTTCAGCCTGACCGCTAAGAACTAAGGTTTGGGCCAAAACCGAATCAGCATTCACAGGGCATCCGCTCCGGCAGGCGCGGGTGCTCTTTTTTGCTGCACAGGGCGGGAAGGCATTCGCCCCCAAATGCAGGAAAGCAGCCTTTTTTCTGCAAAGCGGGCGGATTGTCCATTGACAAGGCTCAAGAGGGTGTCGTATACTAACGATGCCTTGCAAGAAACCCCGCATCCGCGGAATAAAAGAGGAGAGAGAATATGAAAAATAACAACAGCAGCATCAAGCCCGTTGTCGCTGTCGGTATCGGCGCAGCATTGTTCTTTGTTCTGGGGCGTTTTGTGGCCATTCCCAGCCCGGTGCCCAACACCAACATCAGCCTGCAGTACGCCGTTCTGGCCCTGCTGGCTGCCATGTACGGCCCCGTGGCCGGCGGCCTGATCGGCTTCATCGGCCACACCCTCATCGACCTGTCCTGGGGCGGCAGCCCCTGGTGGAGCTGGGTCATCGCCTCCGCCTTTGTGGGCGTTGTGGTGGGCCTGTTCTCCAAGAAGCTGAACCTGCAGGAAGGCGAGTTCAGCAAGAAGCAGGTGGCTTTCTTTGCGCTGGCCAATATCGTGGCCCATCTGCTGGCTTGGATCCTGGTGGCCCCCGTGCTGGATATTGCCATCTACGCCGAGCCCGTCAAGAAGGTGTTTGCACAGGGGGCATTTGCCGCCGTGTCCAACAGTATCACCGCTGTGGTGGTGGGCGGCCTGCTGGTGCTGGCTTACACCAGAACCATCGCCAAGAAGGGCTCTCTGGATCAGGAGTGATCCCCGCATGAAACCCGGCCTTTCCATCTGCGCCGTCCGGCCCGTTGGAAAGGCTTTTTTGATGAACAGCTGAGGTACCATACCCATGGCAGAACGTAAACCCATCATCTCATTCCGCAACTTTTCCTTCCAGTACCGCGCCCAGAAGCGCCCCACCCTGACCGATATCGATCTGGAGATCTACCCGGGTGAACGGGTGCTCATTGCGGGCCCCTCCGGCAGCGGCAAGAGCACGCTGGCGGGGTGCATCAACGGCCTGAACCCGTTTTCCAACCCCGGCGCGTGCACCGGTACCCTGACCGTGGACGGTGTGGATGCGCCCCACAGCAGCCTCTTTGAGCTTTCGGCCCATGTGGGCACGGTGCTGCAGGACCCGGACGGCCAGTTCATCGGGCTGACCGTGGGCGAGGACATTGCATTTGCACTGGAAAACAGCTGCACCCCGCAGGATGAGATGCACGCCATCACCCGCCATGCTGCCGAGCTGGTGGGCATCGAGAACCATCTCGGCTATGCACCGCACGAGCTTTCGGGCGGGCAGAAGCAGCGGGTGAGCCTGGCGGGCGTGATGGTGGATCAGGTCAGGATCCTGCTCTTCGATGAGCCGCTGGCCAACCTCGACCCCGCCACCGGCAAGCAGGCCATTGAGCTGATTGACGAGATCCAGAAAAAGACTGACACCACAGTGCTCATCATCGAGCATCGGCTGGAGGATGTGCTCTGGCGGAACGTGGACCGCATCGTGCTGGTGAACGACGGTACCATTCTGGCAGACCTGCGCCCGGACGAGCTGCTCTCGGGCAGCCTGCTGGCGGAAAACGGCATCCGGGAGCCGCTGTATGTCACGGCTCTGCGCTATGCCGGGGTGGATATCACTCCGGACAAGCACCCCGCCCATGTGGACTGTCTTGTGCTGGACGATACCGACACCCAGAAGCTCCGGGACTGGTTCACGGCCCGGCCCCGGCCCGCCGCGCAGCCGGAACGGGAGCCGCTGCTGGAGGTAAAGGGCCTGAGCTTTGGTTATCAGAAGGGCCAGCAGACCCTGCGGGATGTCAGCTTCTCGATCGGCAAGGGGGAGATGGTGAGCATCGTGGGCCGGAACGGCGCGGGCAAATCCACCCTCTCCAAGCTCATCTGCGGCTTTGAGACCCCGGATGCGGGCGAGATCTTCTTGAACGGCAAGCCGCTGGCTGAGGAGAACATCCGCCGCCGCGCCCAGCACATCGGCTATGTGATGCAGAACCCCAACCAGATGATCTCCAAGACCATGATCTACGATGAGGTGGCTCTGGGTCTGCAGCGCTCCGGCCTGACCGAGGAGCAGATCCGGGAAAAGGTGGAGGCGACCCTCAAGGTCTGCGGCCTGTATCCCTTCCGGAACTGGCCCATTTCTGCACTGAGCTTCGGCCAGAAAAAGCGGGTGACCATTGCCAGCGTGCTGGTGCTTGACCCGGAACTCATCCTTCTGGATGAGCCCACCGCCGGGCAGGATTTCCGGCACTATACCGACATCATGGAGTTCCTGCGGGGCCTGAATGCCCGGGGCGTGACGGTGGTGATGATCACCCATGACATGCACCTGATGCTGGAATACACCCGCCGCGCGCTGGTGTTCTGCGACGGACGGCTCATTGCCGACCGCACCGCGGCCGCCGTTCTGTGTGACCCCGCGCTGGTGGAACAGGCGGCCCTGAAGGAGACCAGCCTGTACACGCTGGCCAACCGCTGCGGCATTGCGCCAGCACAGGAATTTGTAGAACGCTTTATTGAGCAGGACCGGGAGGTGAGAGAGGGTGGCCGCTAAGACTGTTTTGAATTATCTCCCCCGGGAGAGTGTCATCCACAAGATGACCGGAACCACCAAGCTGGCGTTCTTCCTGTTGTTTACCTTTGCCAGCATGATCACCTACAACACCTGGGTGCTGCTGGGCCTGTTGGTGGTCAGCCTGCTGGCCTTCAGGCTGAGCCGGATCAAATTCCGGGAAGTCCGGTTTATGATGACCTTCATGCTGGTGTTCCTGCTGTTGAACAACCTGTTCATCTTCCTGTTCGATCCCAATCAGGGTACCACCCTGTACGGCACCCGCACGGTGCTCTGCCACCTGTTCTGGCGGTATGACCTGACAGCGGAACAGCTGTTCTATATGATCAACATCAGCCTGAAATATTTTGTGGCCCTGCCGGTGGCCATCCTCTTCATCTCTGCCACCGACCCCAGCGAGTTTGCTGCCAGCCTGAACAGCATCGGCATCTCGTATAAGGTCGGATATTCGGTGGCCATTGCCCTGCGCTACATCCCCGATATCCAGCGCGACTACCACAGCATCAGCCAGGCCCAGCAGGCCCGCGGCGTGGAGCTGGGCAAAAAGGAGCCCTTCTTCAAGCGGATGAAGAACTCTGTCAACATCCTGCTGCCGCTCATCCTGACCAGTCTGAACCGCATCGACACCATTTCCAATGCGATGGAGCTGCGCGGCTTCGGCAAGAACAGCAAGCGCACCTGGTATACCCAGCGCCCCTTTGCCCGGCGGGACTTCGTTGCCCTGGGCGTGGGCGCGGTTCTGCTGCTCATCAGCCTGACCGTGACCATCCGCTTTGGAAGGTTCTATAACCCATTCCTCTGAACAAAAAGGCATCCCCGCACTTCCTGTTTCGGCAGGCCGTGCGGGGATGTTTTGCTTTTACAGACCGTTGGATCAATGATGCCGCAAGAGAAAGGGGCTGTGTTACGCCGCGTCCACGAACTCCTCCGGGTCTTCCACGGCATCGGTGATGGTCTCCTCCGCGTCATCGGAGGAGTCGGCAGGCTGCTCCGGGTGGAGCAGGGCGTTGAGCAGGTCACGGAAGTCGATCAGGCTGTCATCCACCTGCTGGTTCCGGGCCAGCAGATCCTGCACCATGTCGGGCTTGTCGGTGATGAGGTCGTCCACACCCAGCTCCAGCATGTGGGTGGCGACCTTTTCGCGGTCGATGGTCCAGGCAGAGACAGTCTTGCCCCGCAGATGGACGGCGTTGACCATGCCGGAGGTGATAAAGGTGGTCTCCACGCTGAAAAAGTCGGCATCGGGCAGGTCGTAGTAGTTGCCTACGCCCAGAGCCAGAATGTAGCCGGTGGGGTACTCAGGGGCCAGCGCCTTGACCTTGTGCAGGGTCTCGTAGCTCTGGGAGGTGATGACGCAGTTGGAGCTGTCGAAGCCGTATTCCCGCAGCAGGCGTACGGTCTCAGCCTCCAGAGCAGGGGTGGCGGCGCTGGGCTTGATCTCCACGTTCAGGCCGATGCGGCCCCGGCAGAGCTGCAGCACCTGTTCCAGGGTGGGGATCCGGGTGTCGGCAAAGCGGCTGCTGAACCAGCGGCCCGCGTCCAGCTGTGCCACCTCGGCGTAGGTCAGATCATAGACTTTTGCGTTTTTGCCGGTGCAGCGTTTCAGGTTTGAATCGTGGGTCACCACGACCACGCCGTCGCTGGTCATCTGCACATCCAGCTCGATGCGGTCACCGCCCTTGAGGATGGCCGACCGGAAGGCGGGAAGGGTGTTTTCCGGGGCCACGGTGCAGTCGCCCCGGTGGAAGGTGACCAGCGGGGTCACGCCGCCCACGGCGGTGAGCAGGGCATCGTCCTGAGGCAGAGCATAGAGATAGACTGCCATCAGCCCGGTGACCAGTGTGACCCCGGCCACCGCAGCGGTGAGCAGAGGCCAGCCGCCAAAGCGGTGCGGTTTGCCCTCCGGCAGCTCTTCCGGCGGGCAGTCACGGCAGCGATCGTAGAGGAATGCGATGATGGTGCACTGGGCCGTGGTGACCTTGCAGTCCAGCAAAAAGCCGAAGAAGGGGATCTCCAACAGATACAGCGCACGGGCGAGCAGCAGCATGGCGCGGGTGCTCCGTAGGCCGATCAGCGCTGCCGCGCTGTAAACCAGCAGGGAGGCTCCGAAAAAGACCAGAACAGACCGGATCAGCGCACTGAGGTTCCACCGCAGCAGCACACCGGCCAGCCGGGGCAGCTGTGTTTTGACATGGGCTGCGCTCTCCTGAACGGCATCCCACAGGCTTTTGCGTTCCAGCGTAAAGAGGGGGAGCACCAGGACCCAGAACAGGGTGAACAGGAACGCCGCACCCAGAATGAGAAGAAAAAGCACCAGATAGAGCGGCTTTGCCCGGACAAGCCCAAGGATGTACTCCGGCACGGCCAGCTGAGAGATATAGTTGTAGGTCACGAATACATCTGTAAAGGGGATGAGCAGGGCGCAGTAAAGCAGGATGGGCCAGTTCTTGGGGAGCAGGACGTGGCGGATATCCCCCAGCGACCGGACGAACAGGGAAACAGGACGCAGTGTTTCACCCCGGCGGGCCAGCGCAAACCCGTGCAGGAGGATGGAAAAGCCGTACAGGTTCCAGAACGCCGCCAGAAGGACGATGAGCACGATCCCGCCTAAAATGGTCGGTGAAGTAAAGATCTGATGCGCATTGTTGTTGGTCAGGTAGTTCACCGGCGAGCAGCGCAGTGTCAGCGACCAGATGCCATTCATGGCGGGCAGAAACAAAAGATAGGTCAGGGCTTTATACACCAGCACGGCTGTCAGAACGGCAGCGGAGGCCCGGTGCAGCAGGGTCAGGGCATGGTTCCGGGTGTCCTTGTAGGCCCGGCGTGCCCGCGTGAGGGAGCGGAAGAGATGCTTCAATTTGGATTCCACCTCGGTACTGGGATATGGTTCTGTCATTTTACAGTAGTATATCACAAAGCCGGGAAAAATGGAAACGACACGGATCGACAGTTTGTTCCAGAGGGCACAGGCGCTTTTCAGCGGAGCAAAAGCGTGTTACAATAGGGGCAGAGTAAAACAGACAGGGGAGGAACACCCAATGCAGATCATGGATCAATTCGGTGCAGCACCGGGGGCAGAGAGCGTCCGGATGCCCGATGGCACCGAGCGGACACTGGCGGCAGAGCACGCCGCGGCCATTCTGGTCAACGAACAGCCAGCCTTCCGGGTGGTCTGCACGCCGGAGCTGCTGCCGCAGCTGGCGCTGGGCCGCCTGCTGACCGAGGGCTGGATCACCTCTGCTGACGAGGTGGAGCGGGTGGCTGTCTGCGCACAGGGCCTCAAGATAAGCGTTCAGCTGCGCCACCCGCTGGCGGCAGCGGAACAGGCCGGGCAGGAGGTGCCCAGCTGCTGCACCGATAACCTGACGCTGGCCAGCCCGGTGCAGCTGCCGCCGCTGGCCCCGGTGCCCCAGCGGGAGATCCCTGCCGCATGGGTGGATGCGCTGGCCGATGCCATGGGGCAGGGCCTTCCGCTCTACTGTGCCACCCATGCCGTGCACAGCTGCCTGCTGCTGCGTGCGGGCAGGATCTTGTACCGGTGCGAGGATCTGGGCCGCCACAACGCGCTGGACAAGGCCGTGGGCTGCGCCCTGACAGAGGGTGTGCCGCTGGCGGAGTGCGTGCTCTTTACCAGCGGCCGGGTGCCGGTGGATATGGTGCGCAAGGCCATCCGGGCCGGTGTGCCCGCGCTGGTGAGCAAGAGTATGCCCACGGTACAGTCGCTGGAGCTGGCAGAGGAATATGGATTGAAACTGTTCATCCGGCAAAAGAAATGATTTCACCGAGAGGCAAGAGCTTTTGAGAGAAATTGTAGGGCACTGTTTGTGCGTATGCGTTGACTAACCGATGGAAAAGGTGTTATTCTTATAACGAAGAAACCGTTCCGCACTGTTGCAGCAGGTGGAACGGCTGTTTTCGTGCCCGGGAGTTCCGGGCACAGCTGAATCAAACAGGCAGGTGATACAATTGAAGCAGGCAAATCATGCGCCGCAGTCCTTGTGGCGCAGGCGGCTGCCCGGCTATGCGGCCATGGGTGCGGCAACGCTTGCCATGGCGCTTGGCCTTGGCGGGCTGATGCACAGCCGCACCACGGTGGCCGGAACGGCCCTGCCGCTGGCAGATGCCGACGCTGCCACCTATGGTGTGAGCGCGGTGTACCAGCTGGATGACACCACGTATTATGTGGTGGGCAGCAAGCAGGGCTTCCAGAGCGAGGTGCAGGCCGGTGTGACGCTGGACCGCGACGGCAATGTGCTGGATGTGAAGATCCTGGCACAGGCCGAGACCGACAGCCTGGGTGCCCAGTGTGAGAACCCGGAGTTCACGGCCCAGTACCAGGGCGCAGCTCCCTTCACGCTGGCAGGCAAGCGCTACACTGTGACCGACCCGGCCACCGGCACGGCCTTTGCTGCCGCAGGCAGCGCCGAGACCGACGCTGCCCCCGCTGAGGCCTTCGACCCCGCCGCATGGCGTGTGGGCGATACCTCCCCCGAGGCCGAGGCTACCCGGAAGATGTATGAAGCCGGGCTGACCCTTTCGGCCCTGAACGGCCAGCCGATGGACGACGCACTCATCCCCCCGATGGACAACAGTGCCGAGGCCGTGGCACGGCGCAAGCTGTACGCGGCGTGTCTGAGCAAGAGCGCGCAGGACGGCGAGAAACAGGCAGTGCCTTATGCAGACTGGTCCGCTGAAAAGCAGGCCGAGTACAAGCTGCAGGCCGCTGATCTGACCACCCAGGGCAGTGCGGCCGACACGGTCAGCGCTGACATGACCCAGGTGGATGCGCTTTCCGGTGCAACCATTACGTCCACGGCGGTCACGGACATCGTCAATAATTCTTATTTCTATGTAACCGAGGTGCTCTGCGCAGAGTGACCTCACGGAGGAATGGAAACCTATGGCAAAAACTGATTTTCTGACGGCTGACATGACCCGCCGTCAATTTATGAAGATCTCGGGCAAGAGCCTTGCAGGACTCACCCTTTCCGCATCTATGCTGTCCCTCTTTGGCTGCTCTCAGAAGCAGGTGGACGCCGGTGCTGTGGCGACCTGGGCACTGCCCCAGGGTCTGCTGGTGGTCAATGCTGACCTGTGCACCGGCTGCCAGCGGTGCGAGATCAACTGCACCCTGACCAACGACGGCGTGTGCTCTTCCTACATCAGCCGCGTCAAGATCCAGCGCCGCCTGAATCTGGACGGCGACGGCAACGGTCTGCTGTCCGGCACCGACAACTGCTTTGTCTACTTCCCGGATACCTGCCGCCAGTGCGAGGATCCCGCCTGCGGCAACGCATGCCCCCAGAAGGCCATTATCACCAATGAGCAGGGCATCCGCGTGGTCGATACCGACAAGTGCATCGGCTGCGGTGCCTGCGTGGAGGCCTGCCCCTGGCACATGCCCACCGTCAATCCCGAGACCGGCAAGTCCTCCAAGTGCATCGCCTGCGGTGCCTGCGTGGCGGGCTGCCCGTCCGGCGCTCTGTCCATCGTGGACTGGGATGCCGTTACCAGCGCAGCACAGGCTGCTTACAAGGACCTGTAAGGAGGAACAACAATGGCTGAAACCTATGGCTGGGCAGGCAAGATCCTGCGCGTCAACCTGACCACCGGTGAGATCACCACCCAGGACGACGCAAAATACCATAAATATATCGGCGGTATGGGCATGGCCTACCGCATTATGTACGAGGAAGCTCCCATGGAGCTGGACCCCTATGACGAGAAGGCTCTGGTCATCTTTGGTGTCGGCCCCCTGACCGGTGCCGGCGTGCCCTGCTCCGGCCGTATGAACGTGACCTTCCGTTCTACCTGGTCCAAGGGCCACTCCATCATCGATGCACACATGGGCGGCCACATCGGCTCCATGCTGAAGTATGCCGGTTACGACGGCATCGTTGTCAGCGGCATCTCCGAAAAGCCCGTCTACCTGCGCATCGAGGACGGCGAGGTCTCTCTGGAGGACGCAAGCGAGATCTGGGGCAAGGGTACCTTTGCTGCCAACAAGTGGATGGTGGAGCAGAACGGCCGTGAGTTCGAGACTGCTTCCATCGGCCCCGCCGGTGAGAACCTGGTGGATTACTCCACCCTGAACACCAGCTTCGGCAACTCCGGCGGTGCCGGTCTGGGCGCTGCCATGGGCAACAAGAAGCTGAAGGGCCTGGCCATCCGCGGCACCGGCAGCGTCAAGGTGGCTGACCCCAAGAAGGTGCTGGAGCTGTCCAACTACATGATGGGCAACCTGATCGGCGGCAACAACAACCACAACGTGCCCGCACAGCCCCAGAGCTGGGCAGAGTACAGCGCCACCTCCGGCAAGAACCGCTGGTCCGGCGCTCCCGGCCGTATGTGGAAGAAGGCTCCCGGCGGCCCCGTGGATACCGGCGAGCAGCCCTACAACGATATCAACAAGGTGGCTCTGCGCTGCTTCAAGGGCTACTTCGACTTCGGCGCTCCGGCTGCCGAGTACACCGTGAAGAACGGCGGCTGCTCCTCCTGCCCCATCCGCTGCTACACTGAGTACGATGTGGATCCGCTGGCCGATTACGACCTGCCCACCCACAACTCCAACACCTGTATGCCCGTGCTGTACGGCACCCGCGTCTATCCGGACGGCGTGCACGATTTCAAGTACGAGGGCGATGGCACCATGGTCATCAACCTGGCATGGTCTCATGCTGTGGACGATATGGGCCTGTGGGACAACTACGGCAACCTGAACCGCGACCTGCTGTGGATCCTGCGGATGCCCCGCGAAGAGGCCACCAAGTACATCAGCGAGGCTGAGTACGACTCTCTGCCCTGGGAGTGGGAGAAGGCTGGCGATCCCCGCTGGGAGGTGGAGCTGATTCGCCGCATGGCTTACGGTGAGGGCGACCTGTCCGTGATCGCCAAGGGCACCCTGGCCATGATGGAGAAGTTCGGCCTGCCCAAGAACTGGCTGGACCGCAACGATGGTGCCACCAACTCCAACCTGATCTACAACGGCTTCCCCAACCACCACGGCCCTGCTGAGGCATGGCAGGTGGGTATGCTGTACAACCTCGTCTACAACCGCGACTGCATGATCCACGAGATCGTCTGCGAGACCGGCTCCGGTGCTCCCTATGAGGTGACCAAGAAGGTCATGGAGGACTTCTTCGGCGAGGGCTGCTACGATAAGGCCAAGGCCTACACTCCCATCAACGAGAACAAGGCAAAGCTGGCTGCATACTGCGTCAACGACAAGAACTTCCACGACTCCGCCACCCTGTGCAACTGGATGTGGCCCATGACCCAGTCTCCCTCCAAGGAACGCGAGTACCACGGCGACCTGGATCTGCAGGCAGACTTTATGACTGCTGTTACCGGCGAGACTTATACCCAGGCCGATCTGCAGGAGGACGGTGCCCGCATCACCCAGATGCTGCGCGCGATGACCGCCATCAGCTTCCAGCAGAACTGCGGCAGCGCAAACCTGCGTCAGGAGCACGATGCCATCTGTGATTGGGTGTTCGATAAGGACCCCGACTTCAAGGCATTCGAGGAAGGCACCACCAAGCTGGACCGCGCCGACATGGAGAAGGCAAAGGATCTGTTCTACGACATCTTCGGCTGGGACCGCACCACCGGTGTGCCCACCCGCGAGACGCTGGAGAAGTATGATCTGGCTGACATGGCCGATGATCTGGAAAAGCGCGGCATCTACGCCCAGAACACCGCAGCAGCTGAATAAATCCCATAGAAAGAGGAACGATCGTCATGTTGTTTGGCAGACGTAAACCCGGCTACACCACCACTGTGGACAGCAGCGTGGACCCGGAGCAGGCCGTTCTGGACCTGCAGAAGGCAGAGCTGGCCGCTAAGAAAAAGCCCAAGGCAGAGGTGTTCGACATCAATGCCGCCAGCGAGACGGCCCGCCGCCTGAAGGAAACGGGCAGCAGCTTTGACGGCAGCGCCGCCAAGACCGGCGAGGATGTGATCGCCGCCGTGGAGCGGGAGACCGCAGAGCTTGCAGCAATGCAGGCTGCCGGGGCCGCACCCGAAGCCGCCGAAACTGTGCAGGACGAGGCCGCAAAGCCTCAGCTGCTGGATTTCCTGGCCGGTGAGCCGGAGGCTGAAAACGATCCTTTTGCGGATCAGCCCACCCAGACCGCGCCGGAGCTGCCGGAGCTGACCCCCGCGCAGGAGCTGGCCGGTTACATCCGTTCCCGCAGCGCCGCCGCGCTTATCACGCCCCACGCACTGCTGGTCAGTGAGGTGGAGAACGCCGATGAGCTGTTGGCTCAGATGCCGCAGGATCCCCAGTGTGAGGATATCGTTGTCCGTGCAGGCGCAAAGGATACCTACTATTACTCCAACGCCAACATGAGCGACAACTACGCCATGATCGCCCAGCTCATTGAGGACAAAGACCTCTGTGTCATGTTTGCTGAGATGGTGCGCTTCAATGCACGGGTCTACCCCAGTGCTACCCCGCTGAAGTATTTCCAGCGCTCCCCCTACGGCCTTGCGCCGGAGGAGATCGAGCAGACCTGGAAGACCATGCAGGGCAGGCCGGAGTTTGCCGACATCGAGGAGCTGACCAACAATCAGAACGAGCGGTTCCTCTTCTCCACACAGCACCTCACCCGCCGCTATGCAAAAGCCATCAGCGACGTGGATGATTTCTGCGACTAAAAGATCATACACAATTGAATAGGGTACAAGAGCTTCTTTGAGCAAGGCTGTCTAAACCCCGCAGGGGGCAGGACACCGCGCCGCAATGCTAAGGGCCAACGCCGGCATTCAAGGGTGGCAGGGGAAACCCGGCCGCCTTCCCGCAGAAGAAACGCTGCAATTTGAAAAAAAGAACTCCTCCCATCCACCGTTCCGGAGCGTTGCCTCCTTCCCGCTGCTGCAACAGCGGAAAAGGAAGCGGCTCCCTCGGCGTGGCGGTCTGCAGGCTGCCGTTCCGGGCCATGTTCGGTTTTTTGCGGGGGCGTTTTGATTTTTGGTCAGAACGTCTCCGCTTTTTTTCACCTGCCGATCGAAAAGAGATCTCCCCGGGAGTTTGTCCGGGCCATAGCGGGCAAACTGTGCCCCGGGGAGCGATGGAGGATTTTTGCAATGAAACAGCCTTTTTGCACGCCAGCCCAGGCCCTGCGCCGGGTGCTGGATGCTGCTGCGGCTCTCCCGGTGCCTGCCACGGAGCGGGTGCCGCTGGATGATGCTTGTGGGCGGATCGCAGCCCGGGACCTGTGCGCCCGGATGGATCAGCCCCCATTTGACCGGAGCCCTCTGGATGGCTATGCCCTCCACAGTGCCGACACGGCCGGGGCGGGGGAGAAGACCCCTGTCACCCTGCCGGTGGTGATGAAGCTCTACGCCGGGGATGCCCCCGCCGCTGCCCTGCCTGCCGGGTGTGCTGCCCGCATTATGACCGGTGCACCCCTGCCCCCGGGCGCGGACTGCGTTCTGATGCAGGAGCTGACCGACAGCGGGGAGGAGCAGGTGCGCATTTACGCCCAACTCCGGCCCAACGCCAATGTGGTGTTCCGGGGTGAGGACATCGCCGCCGGTGCCCCCATTGCCGCTGCTGGAACTGTGCTGACCCCGGCGCACATCGGTGTGCTGGCCGGGCAGGGCATCCCGGATGCCGAGGTCTTCCGCCCCCTGACCGTGGGCGTGCTTGCCACCGGCAGTGAGCTGCTGGAAGCGGGTGAGGCCTGGGCTCCCGGCAAGATCTACGATGCCAACGGGATCCAGAATGCCGCCCGCCTGCGGCAGCTGGGCTTTGCCGTGGAGCGCACCCACTGCTCGGATGACCCGGAGGAGATCGCCGCCCGGATGCAGGATCTGCTTACCCGGTGTGATGCGGTGATCACCAGCGGTGGTGTTTCGGTGGGGCAGAAGGATTACCTGCCCACAGTGCTGGAAATGCTGCACGCGGAGCCTGTTTTTGCCGGGGTGGCCCAGAAGCCCGGCAGCCCCATGATCGCCGCGCAGGTGGGAGAAAAGCTGGTGTTCTGCCTGTCCGGCAATCCCTTTGCCGCTGCTGCCACGCTGGAGCAGTATGCCGTTCCGGCCCTGCTGCGGGCCGCAGGGCGGCGGGAAGAGGGCTGCATCCCGGTGCACACCCGGGGCAGGCTGACCACCGGCTTTTCCAAGCCCAGCAAGGGAACCCGCTTCTTGCGGGCCAGAGCGCTGGGCGGCCTGGTGGAGATCCCCGGCGAGGGCAACGCGGAGGCGCATTCCTCGGGCAGTCTGTCGGCCATGATGGGCTGCAACTGCCTGGTGGAGCTGCCTGCGGGCAGCGGCCCGGTGGCTCCGGGCGAAGAAGTGGAGGTACTGAACTTTGTACAGTGAAAAGAAACAGGCGCTTGCTGCCGAGCTGAGCCTGAAACGCCCGGCTGTGCTGGCCGTGAGCGGTGCGCACAACAGCGGCAAAACGACGTTATTGGAAAAACTCATCCCCCTGCTGCGGGCACGGGGCCTGAAGGTGGGTGTCATCAAGCATGACGGCCACGATTTCACCCCCGACGTGCCGGGCACCGACAGCTTCCGCCTGCGGGAGGCCGGGGCCGAGGGCGTGGCGGTCTTTTCGGGCAGCCGCTACCTGCTGACGGAGGAATTCCGCCTGAACGAGCAGGATCTGCTGGCCCTGTTTGAGCGCCACGGCTATGATCTGGTGCTGATGGAGGGCTTCAAGGAGAGCGGCTGGCCCAAGATCGAGGTGGTGCGCAAGGCTGTCTCGGAGGAGCCTGTTTCCTTTGAGCCGCTGGCCATCGTGGGGGATGTTCCGGGCGCGGATTTTGCGCTGGACGAGCCCGCAGCGCTGGCCGACTGGATCGCTGCACAGATGCCTGCATTGTAACAGGGGGAGGAATAAACCATGAAACTGATCCGTACCGAAGACGCGGCAGGGCAGGTGCTCTGCCACGATATCACCCAGATCATCCCGGGTGAATTCAAGGGGGCCCGCTTCAAAAAGGGCCACATCATTCAGCCCGAGGATATTCCGGTGCTGCTGAGCATCGGCAAGGAAAACCTCTATGTCTGGGAGAAAAAGCCCGGCATCCTCCACGAGGACGAAGCTGCCGCCCTGCTCTACAAGGCCGCCGCCGGTCAGAACATCCACGGCACTGAGCCCCGGGAGGGCAAGATCGAACTGATCGCCGACTGCGACGGTCTGCTCAAGATCGACCGCAGGGCCCTGCTGGCAGTGAACAGCACCCCCCAGATGATGATCGCCACGATCCACGGCGATCTGCCTGTGAAAAAGGGAGCCAAGCTGGCTGGTACCCGCATCATCCCGCTGGTCATTGAGCAGGAGAAGATGGAGGCCATGCAGGCTGCTGCCGGGCCGAAGCCCATCCTGAACGTGCTGCCCTTCCACCAGAAGAAGTTTGCCGTTATCACCACCGGCAGCGAGGTGTTCAAGGGCCGCATTGAGGACAAGTTTACTCCCATCCTCGAGCAAAAGCTGGCGGTGTATGGCTGTGAGATGGCCTTCCACAAGGTCTGCGATGATGACCCGGCGGGCATCACGGCCGCCATTCTGGAAGCAAAGGCCGCAGGCTGTGAGCTGATCTTTACCACCGGCGGCATGAGCGTGGACCCGGACGACCGCACCCCGCTGGCCATCAGGAACACCGGGGCTGAAATTATTACCTACGGTGCGCCGGTGCTGCCCGGTGCCATGTTCCTGGTCAGCTATCTGGACGGTGTGCCGGTCTGCGGCCTGCCCGGCTGTGTGATGTACGCCAAGCGCACCATTTTTGACCTGCTGCTGCCCCGCCTGCTGGCCGATGACCCCATTACCGCCGAGGATATCGCCCGTCTGGGCGAGGGCGGCCTCTGCCTGGGCTGCGCCGAGTGCCACTGGCCCAATTGCGGCTTCGGACACTGCTGAAACCCTCTCAGCCAAAGCCTTTCGGCTTTGCCAGCTCCCCCGAAGGGGGAGCTTAACTAAGGTGAAAAAATATGAGTGAAAATAATCTGACACATTTTGATGCCGCCGGAAACGCCGTGATGGTGGACGTGAGCGAAAAGCCCGTCACGGCCCGGGAGGCCACGGCCCACGGCATCATTACCATGAATGCGGATGCCTTTGCCGCCGTGCAGAGCGGCACCGTGAAAAAGGGCGATGTGCTGGGCGTGGCCCGGGTAGCCGGCATCATGGCCACCAAGCGCACCAGCGAGCTGATCCCCCTGTGCCACCCGCTGCCGCTGACCAAGGTGCAGATCGAGTTTGACCTGCTGCCCGAGCGCCGGGCTGTGGAAGCGCGCTGCACGGTCAAGACCAGCGGCGTGACCGGCGTGGAGATGGAGGCCCTGACCGGCGTTTCCACCGCCCTGCTCACCATCTATGACATGTGCAAGGCCGTGGATAAGGGCATGGAGCTGGGCGAGATCCATCTGGTGGAAAAGACCGGCGGCAAGAGCGGACATTATATCCGGGCGGAGGGCGGCTATGTTTGATTCCAAGGGCCGCAATATCCATTATCTCCGCCTTTCCGTGACCGACCTGTGCAACCTGCGCTGCCGCTACTGTATGCCGGATGGCGTGGACAAGCTGGAACGGGAGGATATCCTGACCTACGAAGAATTCCTGCGCCTTGCCGCCCTGTTTGCCCGGTGCGGGGTGGATACCGTGCGGGTCACCGGCGGCGAACCGCTGGTGCGCAAGGGCGTGGAGCAGCTGGTCAAGGGGCTGAAAGCCATCCCCGGCATCCGGAAGGTCACCATGACCACCAATGCCGTCCTGTTGGAGCAGCAGCTGCCCGCCCTGCTGGAGGCCGGGCTGGACAGTGTGAACATCAGTCTGGATACGCTGGACCCCGCCCTGTTTGCAAAGATCACGGCCCGGGATGAATTTGCCGCTGTGCAGGCGGGCATCCATGCCGCGCTGGAAAGCGGCATCCCGGTCAAGCTGAACTGTGTGCCCCAGGTGGGCGTGAACGAGGGCGAGCTGGAAGCGCTGGCCGCTCTGGCACAGGACAAGCCCCTGCAGGTGCGGTTCATCGAGATGATGCCCATCGGCTACGGGGCGGCCATGCCCTGTATCTCCGGTCCGGAACTGCTGGCCCGCTTCCGCAGGCGCTGGCCGGAGCTGGTCCCGCTGCCCGGGGCAGCGTGTGCCGCGCTGGGCGATGGCCCGGCGGTCTATTACACTGTGCCGGGCTGGAAAGGGGACATCGGCTTCATCGCCGCTGTCCACGGCAAGTTCTGCGCCTCCTGCAACCGGGTGCGGTTGACCAGTCAGGGTTTTCTGCGCCCCTGCCTTGCCAGTGAGGCCGGATGTGACCTGAAAGCCCTGCTGCGCAGTGGCGCGTCTGACGAAGAGCTGCTGACTGCCATCCGTACCACCATCTGGGAAAAGCCCCAGGAACATCATTTTGAATTGAAACAGGACATCCCCGCGACCCGGGGCATGTACCGAATTGGAGGATAAATCTATGGGAAAACTTCTGGCGATCTGCACCAGCCCCCAGCGGGGCACGGTCAAGACCGAAGTGGAAAGCGCACGCCTGACCCCGGAATGGGGTGTTGAGACCGATGCCCACGGCGGGAACTGGCACCGTCAGGTCAGCCTGCTGAGTGCTGAAAAGATCGAGAACTTCCGCAAGAAGATCTGGGTGGACTACGGTGCCTTTGGTGAGAATCTGGTGGTGGAAGGCTACGATTTCCGCAATCTGCCCGTGACCAGCCGCTTTGCCATCGGGGACGTGGTGCTGGAAATGACCCAGATCGGCAAAGAGTGCCACAACGACTGCGTCATCAAGCAGAAGACCGGCGAGTGCATCATGCCCCGGGAGGGCGTGTTTGCCCGGGTGCTGCAGGGCGGCGAGATCCACGTGGGGGACGAGGTGACCCTGCTGCCCCCGCCGGAAAACCCGCCCCTGCGCGCTGCCGTCATCACCCTTTCCGACAAGGGCAGCCGTGGTGAGCGGGAGGACAAGAGCGGTCCCCTGATCGTGGAGATGCTCACCGCTGCAGGCTATCAGGTGGAGGAGACCATGATCCTGCCCGATGAGGCAAAGGCCCTGAAGGCACAGCTCATCCGGCTGGCCGATGGCCGTCAGGTCAACCTGATCCTGACCACCGGCGGCACCGGCTTTGCTCCCCGGGATATCACCCCGGAAGCCACCTATGCCGTAGCGGACCGCAACGCCCCCGGCATTGCTGAGGCTATGCGTTACCACAGCCTGAGCATCACCCCGCGCGGGATGCTCAGCCGTGCTGTCAGCGTGCTGCGGGGCAAGACCCTCATCGTCAACCTGCCCGGCAGCCCCAAGGCCGTGAAAGAGAATCTGGAGTACATCCTGCCCAGCCTGGAGCACGGGGTACGCATTGCCGCCGGGCTGGACGGCGAGTGTGCCCGCAAATAAGCCTGTTTCACCGCCGCGGCGTTGCTTTTGGTGCCGGGCGTGAAAATAAAAGTACAACAAAAGCATACCCACTGTAAGGAGCAAGACTATGAAAACTATGATCTCCCGCCGCGGCTTCCTGTGCGCTGCCGGCATCGCATCCGCATCTGCTGTTCTGACCGCCTGCGGCGGCTCCTCCAGCAGCACTGCATCTTCCACCGCATCCTCCGCTGCCGCCTCCTCTGAGGCTGCCTCCGGCGAGAGCGTGGAGCTGATCGTTTTTGCTGCCGCCTCCTTGACCGAGACCCTGAACGCCATTGCCGAGACCTACTCTGCAGAGAACCCCGGCGTGACCTTCAGCTTCAACTTTGACTCCTCCGGAACCCTCAAGACCCAGATCCAGGAGGGTGCGGACTGCGACCTGTTCATCTCCGCCGGTCAGAAGCAGATGAACCAGCTGGACAGCACCGCTTCCGCTGAGGTGAACACCGAGGGCCTGGACTTTGTGGATGCCGAAAGCCGTGTAGATCTGCTGGAGAACAAGGTCGTGCTCTGTGTGCCTGAGGGCAGCGACAAGGGGATTGACAGCTTCGACAGCCTGGCCGAGCACCTGAAGGCAGAGAATATCCTGTTCTGCATGGGCAACAGCGATGTGCCCGTGGGTCAGTACACCCAGAAGATCCTGGCTTACTATGATCTGGATGAGGCAGCTCTGGCTGCTGCCGGTGTCATCACCTACGGCTCCAACATCAAGGAAGTCACCACCCAGGTCAGCGAGGCCAGCGTGGATGCCGGTGTCGTTTACTGCACCGATGCGTACAGCGCCGGTCTGACCCCCGTGGACGAGGCCACCAAGGAAATGTGCGGCCAGGTCATCTACCCCGCCGCTGTGATGAAGAACGCCCTCCATGCCGAGGCTGCCAAGGAGTTCCTGGCTTACCTGCGCACCGACAAGGCTGCGACCGTGTTCGAGAGCGTCGGCTTCACCGCACTGTAAGCATCCGCTGGGGAGATGGTATGGACTGGTATCCCTTATGGAACAGCCTGCGCATTGCGCTGATCAGCTGCGCAGCGGTGTTCTTTTTAGGCATCTTTGCGGCCTACTATATTGCAAAGCTCCCGCGCGTGCTCAAGGGCGTGCTGGATGTGGTGCTCACCCTGCCCATGGTGCTGCCGCCCACGGTCGTGGGATATTTCCTGCTGCTGCTGTTCGGCGCAAAAAGGCCGCTGGGCATCTTTTTCATGGAACATTTCGGCGTGAAGCTGGTGATGAACTGGTACAGCGCCATTTTTGCTTCCATCGTGGTGGCCTTTCCGCTGATGTACCGCACGGCCCGCGGTGCCTTTGAGAGTTTTGACGAAACGCTGGCCTGGTCGGCACAGACGCTGGGACTTTCCAACACCTGGATCTTCTGGCGGGTGCGGATGCCCTGCTGCCGTCAGGGCATTCTGGCCGGTACGGTGCTGGCCTTTGCCCGTGCGCTGGGCGAATATGGTGCCACCAGCATGATCGCAGGCTACACGCCGGGCAAGACGGCCACCATTGCAACCACGGTCTACCAGCTCTGGCGCACCAACGATGAAGCCGGGGCCATGCAGTGGGTGCTGGTGGATATCGTTATCTCGGCGGTGGTGCTGCTGGCAGTGAACCTGCTGGAACGCAGGCAGAAGCAGGGAGGAAAGCGCACATGAGCCTGGAAGTAAATGTGACCAAGCGGTTTGATGGCTTTACCCTCCACGCTGCGTTCACGGCAGGGGACACTGCCACCGCCCTTCTGGGCGCGTCCGGCTGCGGCAAAAGCATGACCCTGCGCTGCATTGCAGGCATCGTCCGGCCGGACGAGGGGCGCATCGTGCTGGATGGCCGGGTGCTGTTCGACAGCGCTCAGGGCATCGACCTGCCGCCCCAGCAGCGCAATGTGGGTCTGCTGTTCCAGAACTACGCCCTGTTCCCCAACATGACCGTGGAGCAGAATATCCTCTGTGCCCTGAAAAAGGAAAAGGATCCTGCCGCCCGCAGGGCCGCCTGTGCCGAGGCATTGCGGGCCATGCGGCTGGAGGAACTGGCCAAGCGCCTGCCCGGTGCGCTTTCGGGCGGGCAGCAGCAGCGTGCCGCCCTGGCCCGCATCCTGGCGGCTAAACCCCGCATCCTGATGCTGGACGAGCCGTTCAGCGCGCTGGACAGCTACCTGCGCGAGGAGGTAGAGGGGGAGGTAGGCAGCCTGCTGGCCGGGTTTGCGGGCACGGCCCTGCTGGTGACCCACAACCGGGACGAGGCCTACCGCCTGTGCAGGGAGATGATCGTGATGGACAGCGGCGAGGTGCTCCGGGCAGGTACGACCAAGGAGGTCTTTGCTGACCCCCGCACCCGTGCCGCCGCCCGCCTGACCGGCTGCAAGAATATTCTGCCCTGCACCCGGGTGGGGGAGCATACCGTTCATCTGGCGGGCTGGGAACAGCCGCTGACCGTGGCTCTGCCGGTGCCCGAGGGCTGCCGCGCCGTGGGCATCCGCGCCCATGATTTTGCGCCCTGCGCTCCCGGCACCCCCAACAGCCTGCCGGTGCAGGCTGTCTCCACCAGTGAGAACCCCTTTGACTGGAATATGATCTTCACCCTGCCCGGCGGTGAGGCCCGCCTGTGGTGGAAGGTGTCCAAGGAGACATTGGCGGCCCCGCCGCCAAAAGCACCCGCCTGCCTGGCTGCCGCCCCGGAAAATATCATGCCGCTGGTCTGAGGCAAAAAATCGTTTTCTCCCTGCTCCCGAAACAGAAATACGGAGCAGGGAGAATTTTTTTGAAAAAAGTACTTGACTTTATCAAGTAATGCGATTATACTAGACCTTGTCAAGTAAAGGAGATGCAAAGAGTGATCCAATCGACCATATCCTTCTACGTGATGGAGTTTTACAAGCAGTTCGCAGCCTACACCACCCAGCAGCTGCAGGAGTTTGGCCTGAGCTTTGGCATGATGTATTTTGTGATCTACGTGGGCAAACATCCCGGCTGCACCCCGGCTGAGATGACCAAAAACCTGCACCTGGACTGGGGCCACTGCCAGCGCAGCGTGATCAAGCTGGTGGAAGATGGCTTTATGACCCGGGAAAAGCAGGGCCGCAGTTATCATTTGGGGCTGACCCCGGCGGGTGAGAGAGCATTCCGGACCTGTCACCAGGTATTTTTCGATTGGGATGCACAAAATTTGAGCGGGCTGACCGAAGAGGAACAGCACCAGCTCCTGAGCCTGCTGCAAAAGGCAGCACGGACGAGGAAAGAGAGTGTGTAACATGTACGACACCATCCTGAGCCCCATTGATTACGGTGGAATGCAGCTGAAGAACCGCATCATCTTTGCCCCCACCACCTTCGGCCTTTCGGACGAGGAATATCTGGCAGAGATGGAGCGGCTGGCCAAGGGCGGCTGCGCCATGATCATCATCGGCGACGTGCCGGTGGCCAAGAGCCGGTTCGAGAAGTCCCTGTTTGACAAAAAGGGCTTCGCCTTCTATCAGCAGATCTGCGAGACTGCCCACAAATACGGCTGTAAGGTCTGCGCCCAGCTCCACCAGACCGATACCGACATGATGTCCATCGTCAAGTGCATCCCGGGGATGCTGATGAAAAAGATCACCCCCGACCAGCTGCGGGAGCGGATGAACGATGCCGTGGGCCCCTACATCACCAAGATGTCCCAGAAAAAGATCCATCAGATCATCGCGGGCTTTGGCAAGGCTGCTGTGCTGGCAAAGCAGGCGGGCTTTGACATGGTGCAGGTGCACGGCGACCGGATGTGCGGCAGCTTCTCTTCCGCCATCTTCAACCACCGCACCGATGAATACGGCGGCAGTGCCGAGCGCCGCGCCCGCTTTGCCGTGGAAGCTGTCAAGGCAGTGCACGCCGCTGTGCCCGGCATGGCCATTGACTACAAGCTGGCTGTCCGGCAGGAGAACCCCCATTACGGCAACGCCGGTGTGGTGGAGGAGGAACTGGCCGTGTTCGTGCCCCTGCTGGTGCAGGCCGGCGTGACCAGCTTCCATGTGACGCTGGCCAACCACTCTGCGCTGGAGAACACCATCCCGCCGGCCAGCCACCCCGAGTTCAAGGAGACCGGCTGCTTCCTCAAGTTCTGCGATGAGGTGCGCCGGTATACCAGCGTGCCGCTCTGCGGTGTGGGCGGCCTGAACGACCCCGATTTCGTGGAGCAGCAGCTTGCCAGCGGCCGCATCCAGTGTGCGGCAATGTGCCGCCAGCTGCTGGCCGACCCCAACTGGGTCAACAAACTGCAGAGCGGCAATGCGGCAAAGATCCACCGCTGTGTCCGCTGCAACAAGAAGTGCCTGGGCGGCCTGATCGCCCATCAGGGCACCCGCTGTATCTATGATGCCCTGAACGCAAAAGAACAGGGCAGCATCTGATCTCAAAGAGAACAAAGGAGAATGACCATGAGCTACGCCATCGTTTTCAGCAGCAAGACCGGCAACACCCGCCTGCTGGCCGACACCCTTCGCGCAAGCTTGCCCCAGAATGAGTGCACCTACTTCGGAGCACCGGCCCCGGAGGCACTGGAGGCTGAGACCCTTTACATCGGCTTCTGGACGGACAAGGGCCATGCCGATGACACCCTCACCGCCTTTTTGCAGACCCTGAAGGGGAAGCGGATCTTTTTGTTCGGCACCGCAGGCTTTGGCGGCAGTGCGGAATATTTCGAGCAGATCCTGGCAGCGGTGCAGAAATCGCTGGATGAGAGCAACACGGTCATTGGAACTTATATGTGCCAGGGCAAGATGCCCATGACCGTGCGCCAGCAGTATGAAAAGATGCTGCAGCAGCCCAACCATGCGCCCAATCTCGAAATGCTGATCGAGAACTTTGATAAGGCACTGGCTCACCCGGATGCCGCAGACCTCGACCAGCTGCGCAAAAAGGCGGCAGAGGTGCAGGCATAACGGAAGAACTCTTCAAAAAAGCAGATTTTTTGAGAAGGCTGCTCCAAAACAGTTGACAGGTTCTGCCCGATGTGGTAGGATAATGTCGAGGAAATGGAAACGGCTCCTCAAGGTGAATTGAATATTCTCGGCAAAGCAGTCGAAAGGCTGTGACGCAAAGCTACAGGGCCTGTAAAATGGCAGCCAGCTGCTTCTCAAAGAAATCTTTCTTTGGGCGACCTGCTTAGAATTTCTAGGTGTTGTTTTGCTGAGTGTATTGCAGAACAACACCTTTTTTCGTTCTCAAATTTCTTCCCAAAAGAAGAAAGGCACGCAAAACTGAATATCCTCGGCAAAGCAGTCGAAAGGCTGTGACGCAAAGCTATAGGGCCTGTAAAATGGCAGCCAGTTGCTTCTCATCACCTGAGGGTCTCCACAGCGGGGATTGGGTGTTGAGTGACCTTCATCTGAAGCATCAGGTGTCGATTGCCGAGTATACCAGCAATCGACACCTTTTTTCATGGGGCAACACAAAAGAGGTTCAACACCATGCGTAACGCTTCGATGAAAGTCCTGAAGAATCTGGTCTGCTGCGCCGCATTCATCTGCCTGATGTTTGTTCTGGCAATGCCCGCACACGCAGCTTCCAAGGCCGATGAGCTGCTGCAGCTCGTCAACGCAGAGCGTGCACAGGCCGGTGTGGCTCCTCTGAGCATGGGCAGCAGCGCACTGAATGCTGCCGCACAGGCCCGTGCAGAAGAACTTACCGTCAATTATTCCTACAACCGCCCCAATGGCAGCCGTGAGTTCACCATCCTGCCGGAGTACGGTGTGGACGATGTTTCCGTGGGCGAGAACTACTGGGCAGCTGCTGAGAATGCTTCGGACGTGGTCGCCGCCTGGAATCGCTACGATTTCTTCAAGGAGCGGATGCTGGACAAGGATGCCACCTCCGTTGGCATTGGCTACTACGAGGGCGGCGAGTACGGCAATTACTGGGTGATGATCTTTACCTACGCCCGCGGCACCAGTGAGAACGGTTTCGCACAGGAAGTGCTGGCGCTGGTCAACGCTGAGCGTGCAAAGGAAAATCTGGCACCTCTGGCCATGGGCGATGCCAAGCTGCAGGCCGCCGCCGATGAGCGCGCAAAGGAAGTGGCAAAGGTCGCTTCCCACACCCGCCCCGATGGCACCAACTGCTTCACCGTGCTGAAGGAGTACGGTGTGTCTGATACCGCCACCGGCGAGAATGCCGCCTGGGGCGAGACCACGCCCGAAAAGGTCGTTGCAGACTGGATGGCTTCGGAAGGCCACCGTGTCAATATCATGGACCCCGCCGCCAAGTATATGTGCCTTGGCTACAACTACGATGCCAATTCTCAGTGGGGCCACAACTGGATCCAGATCTTCGCAAAGTAAGCGGATGACTTCCATTGAGCGTTGTACGATGAAATAAAACAGAGCAAAAAGAGATGCACCCCGCCTTCCTGATTCAGGTTCAGGGAGTGGGGTGCATCTCTTTTGTTTTTTATTCTGCTGCCATCTCAGCCACATCCTCGGGGCTGAAATCGCCCAAGGGCAGGATGAGCCGGCCCAGCGTCTCCTGCGGCAGGGCGGCAAGCCGGGCACTCTCGTCCGCAATTTCGGCAGGGCAGAGGACGTGCACGCCGTCCGCCCCGGTCTCCACCCGGGCGCGGTGGCCGGTGGCAATGTACTGGATGCCCAGCCGGTCAGCCGCCGCCAGCAGGGCGGGGAAGCGCAGGTCGGCCGGGGCAGCGGTCTCCTCAGCCAGCTGACTGGCCAGTTCGCTGGCATTCAGGGTGATGCACTCGATGCCCAGAGCCTTGGCGGCTTCCTTGGCGGCATCCACAACGGGGTCATCGGTACACAGACGCACCACAGCGCCCATCACCGCAAAGCCCTGCTGCTGTAAAATGCGGACAGCTGCTTTGCAGCCCGTGCCGCCGCACAGGCCCACCAGCACCTTGTCCTGCTGTTCATAGGTGTCGAACCCGCTGCCGGGCAGAAATGTATCGCTCATCGTCCCTGTCTCCCTCCGTGTGCCTGACTTTGTGCCACGGCCAGCTGGTCGCAGCGCTCGTTTTCCGGGTGGCCTGCATGGCCCTTGACCCAGACATAAGTGATCTTGTGCCGGGCTTCCTGCTCCAATGCCTGTTCCCACAGGTCGGGGTTCAGAGCAGGGGAGCCGTCGGACTTTTTCCAGCCTCGGCGCTTCCAGCCCCTGGCCCAGCCCTTTTCCAGCCCGTTGATGACGTACTGGCTGTCAGAGCACAGCCGCACCTCACAGGGCTCCTTGAGCTGGCGCAGGGCCTCGATAAAGGCAGTCAGCTCCATCCGGTTGTTGGTGGTGGAAGCATCGCCGCCGCTGAGCTCTTTTTCGTAGACCTTGCCGTTGAAGCGGTAGCGCAGCACTGCACCCCAGCCGCCCGGGCCGGGGTTGCCGCTGCACGCGCCATCGGTGTAAACTTCGACTTGTTTCATCTGTTTCTCCCGGAACTTGAATTTTTGGATACTTCTATTTAGAGCTATTTTTCCGGTTCTGTCAAGAGGAAAACGTATCATCCCCGGATTTTCCGGCAAAGCTTTGAATTGACAAAGTGGACAAGAAATACTATACTGTTTGTAACAAAATGCGTATAGGGGCGCACCGATGCGGTGTGTCCGGCCGGAACGGGGCAGTGCCGCGGTCGCATCGAACAGATGGACTGACAGGGCAGAAATTACTCCGTTTCGGCCATCCCAGTGCCGAAAACGGGCATGGAAGCGAAAAATTCTATACGATGGTTTCGATGGGAGCGGCGGTGCGTTTGCTGCTCCTTCACAGCAGACAGGCCGCTCGCAAAGGGGTGTGCCTGCGTTTTGTAATTGATTTTGGAGGTACCGCATGGCACAGGTCAAAGAACAGAACCCGGCTCAGGCTCAGAACAATCCGAACAGAAACAGTGAATCCGGCGGGGAAAAGCGTACCCGCACCCGCCGCCCTTATTATAACCGGCGGCCCCGCCGTTCTCAGCAGCCCAAGGAGGCCGCTGTGCCCATCCACATCTACCCGCTGGGCGGTCTGGGTGAAGTGGGCAAGAACATGACCGTGTATGAGTGCAACGGGGATATGATCATTGTGGACTGCGGCCTTGTGTTCCCGGACAGTGAGATGTACGGCGTGGACATGGTCATCCCCGACTTTACCTTTGTGGTGCAGAACAAGGACAAGATCAAGGGCCTGCTCATCACCCACGGCCACGAAGACCACATCGGCAGCATTCCCTACCTGCTGCAGAAGTTTGATCTGCCCATCTACGGCACCCGGCTGACCTGCGGCCTCATCCGGAACAAGCTGGAAGAGTTTGGCCTGGCGGGCAAGACCAAGTTCGTGGAGATCACTCCCAAACAGAAGATCAAGCTGGGCTGCTTTACCGTGGAGCCCATCCATGTCAACCACTCCATCCCCGATTCCGTGGCCTTTGCCATTGACAGCCCCGCCGGAACGATCATCCAGACCGGCGACTTCAAGATCGATTACACCCCGCTGGCCTGCGGCGTGACCGACCTGACCACCCTTTCGGAGTATGGTCAGAAGGGTGTGCTGGCTCTGCTGAGCGATTCCACCAACGCCGAGCGCCCGGGCTTTACCGCCACGGAGCAGAAGGTGGCCGCCGGTGTCCGCAACCTGTTTGCCCGTGCCCGGAACAAGCGCATCATCATTGCGACCTTTGCGTCCAATATCTACCGCGTCCAGCAGATCATTGATCTGGCCGTGGAGGATGGCCGCAAGGTGGCGTTCAGCGGCCGCAGCATGGTCAATAACACTGCCATGGCGCAGGAGCTGGGTTATATGCACATTCCCGAGGGCACCCTTATCAGCGTGGATGAGCTGAACCAGTACCCGCCGGAACAGGTGGTGCTGATCACCACCGGCAGCCAGGGTGAGCCTCTGAGCGCTCTTTCCCGCATGGCCTCCTGCAGCCACCGCCAGGTGCGGGTGGGCCCCGGCGACTTCATCATCATCTCCGCCAACCCCATTCCCGGCAACGAGAAGAGCGTGACCAAGATCGTCAACGGTCTGCTCCTGCTGGGCGCGGAGGTCATCTACGAGAGCATGTATGATGTCCATGTTTCCGGCCACGCCTGCCAGGAGGAGCAGAAGCTGATGCTCACCCTGACCAGACCCAAGTATTTCCTGCCCGTGCACGGCGAGTACAAGCAGCTGAAAAAGCATGCCCTGACCGCCGCGTCTCTGGGCATTCCCACCAGCAACATCCTCATTGCCGAGAACGGCTCCAACGTTATCCTGAGCCGGGACGAGATCAAGCTGGGCGAGCCTGTCACCGCCGGTGCCGTGATGGTGGACGGCTTGGGCGTGGGCGATGTGGGCAATGTGGTCCTGCGTGACCGCAAGCATCTCTCTGAGGACGGTCTGGTCATCATTGTAGCTACCGTGGACAGCAAGACCGGCAAGGTGCTGGCGGGGCCTGACCTTGTGAGCCGCGGCTTTGTCTATGTGCGCGAGAACGAGAGCCTGATGGACGGGGCCCAGAGCATTGTGGAAAACGCGCTGGATCGCTGCGTGGAAGAGCATGTGCGCGACTGGAACAGCGTCAAGACCCGGGTGCGTGAGGCGCTGAGCAGCTATATCTACCGCCGCACCAAGCGCAGCCCGATGATCCTCCCCATTCTGATGGAGGTATAAGCCGGAAGCCGCCCCGCCGGGGCAGGCAGACCAGGAGGCAGAAGATCCCATGAAACAAAAACCGAGATGGACGTTGGAAATGCTGATCGCCGCGCTGGCAGTGCTGTGTGCACTGCTGACACTGGCGCTTCTGGTGCAGCGGCCCGCGGGCTGGCCTGCGCTGGCGGTGCTGGCGGTGCTGTGGGGCATCGGCATCTGCGTTTTCCGGTATCAGCTGCGGCGCTGGACCGCCAAGTGGGTGGCTGGCGGCAGCTTTGAAAATTCCAGGACCCAATACAGCCTGGAATCCCTCTCTCAGCCGGCGGCTCTGCTTTCTGGCGAGACGGTGCTGTGGTATAACAGCCGCTTCCGCACGGCGCTGCTGGGCGGCGAGGACCGGCTTGCAGGCAGGGCACAGAAGCTGCTGCCCGGCCTGGACACCGCACAGGCCCGCACCCCGGAGGGGCAGCAGCTCAATCTGGCCGATGGTGTGTGGAATGTGCACAGCAGTACCGTGCCGGGCGGCAGCGAGAGCATGACGCTGCTTGTGTTCAATGAGGAGACTGCCCTGCGCAGGATCGAAACGGAGTACAAGGCCAGCCGCCCGGGTTACATGGTGTTCCTGGTGGACGGCTACGACGATGTGTTCAGCGATATGCTGGACAGTGAGCGCGCCCGTCTGCTGGAAGGCATCAACCGGGTGCTGGAGGATATGATCGGCCGGGGCACAGGCTTTCTGCGCCGCGTTGCCAGCGGCCGCTATATCGCCGTGGTGGAAGAGCGCCATCTGGAGCAGTATGCCCAGCGCGGCTACGATGTGCTGGATAAGATCCGTGCCCTGGACCCCAGCGTGAACCTGTCCATCTCCATCGGCATCGGGCGCGGGGCCAAGACCCTGCGAGAAGCCCAGGATATGGCCGTGCAGGCGCTGGATATGGCGCAGGGCCGCGGCGGCGATCAGGCCGCTGAGATGACCCCGGACGGCTTTACCTTTTATGGCGGCGTGAGCCACGGCGTGGAAAAGCGCAGCAAGGTGCGCAGCCGCATCGTGGCCGATCAGCTGGTCAGGCTCGTCAAGGAGGCGGACCATGTGGTCATCATGGGCCACCGGATGAGCGATCTGGATGCCATCGGCGCTGCCGAGGGCGTGCTGCGCATCTGCAAGATCTGCGATGTCCCGGCGGTGATCGCCGTCAGGCGGGATGCCACGCTGGCGGGCAGCCTGATCGATGCCCTGTGCCGGGCTGGGCAGGCAGATGATTTCATCGACCCCAAGGCGGCGCTGCCCATTATCTCCAAGAAAACGCTCTGCGTGGTGGTGGATACATACCAGCTGGGCCTTGTGGAAAGTAAGGAGATCCTGGAAAGGTGCGGCAAGGTGGCTGTCATTGACCACCACCGCAAGGGCGTGGGCTTCATCGAGCATGCAGACCTTGTCTGCCACGAGCCCTATTCCTCCTCGGCCAGTGAGCTGGTCACGGAGCTTTTGCAGTATGTGGGCGACCGGGACGACAAGCCCAGCCGGGTAGAGGCAGAGGGACTGCTCTCGGGCATTATGCTGGATACCCGGGACTTTACCCTGCACACCGGTGTGCGCACGTTTGAAGCTGCCGCCGCTCTGCGCCGTTACGGTGCGGAGACGGAGCGGGTGCGCCAGCTCTTTGATGTGACCATGGTGGAGTACAACGCCAAGGCAGACCTTGTGGAGGCTGCCCAGATGTACCGCAGCTGTGCCATCTCGGTGAGCGGCGAGGTACCCCCCGAGGCCCGTGTGGCCATTGCGCAGGCTGCCAACGACCTGCTGACCATCCAGAATGTGGAGGCCAGCTTTGTGGCCGTGCAGGTGGGGAACGGTGTGAATATTTCCGCCCGCAGTCTGGGAGCGGTCAATGTTCAGGTCATCATGGAAAGTCTGGGCGGCGGCGGCCACCAGACCATGGCGGCGGCCCAGCTCAAGCATATTACCCCCGAGGCAGCCCGGGCACGCATTCAGACCGCCATTGACCAGTACCGTGAGAGCCAGAAGAAGCCGCTCTCCAAAAATGAACCTGAATCCAGAAAAAAGGAGAAGCAGGGATGAACCATTACGATTATCTCATCGTGGGCGCAGGCCTTTACGGTGCGGTGTTTGCCCAGCAAGCAAAAAAGGCGGGCAAAACATGCCTTGTCATTGATAAGCGCAGCCACATTGCCGGGAATATCTACACCGAGGAAGTGGAGGGCATTCAGGTCCACCGCTATGGGGCCCACATCTTCCACACCAGCAGCAAGGCAGTGTGGCAGTATGTGAACCAGTTTGCGGAGTTCAACCGCTACACCAACAGCCCCGTTGCCAACTATCACGGCGAGATCTACAATCTGCCCTTCAATATGAACACCTTCAATAAGATGTGGGGGGTGGTGACCCCCGCCGAGGCCAAGGCAAAGATCGAGGAGCAGAAGCGGGAAGCGGGCATCACCGACCCGAAAAATCTTGAGGAGCAGGCCATCAGTCTGGTGGGTACGGACATTTACGAAAAGCTCATCAAAGGCTACACCGGCAAGCAGTGGGGCCGCCCCTGCACCGAACTGCCGGCTTTCATCATCAAACGCCTGCCGGTCCGCTTTACCTACGACAACAACTATTTCAACGCGCTGTATCAGGGCATCCCCGATGGCGGCTATACCGCCATGGTGGAAAAGATGCTGGAGGGCATCGAGGTGCGGCTGAATGTGGATTATCTGGCCGACCGGGAGAACCTGAACGCACTGGCCGACAAGGTGGTTTACACCGGCCCGGTGGATGCCTACTTTGGCTACCGGCTGGGGGCCCTGCAGTACCGCAGCGTCCGCTTTGAGACGGAGGTGCTGGACACCGACAACTACCAGGGCAACGCCGTGGTGAACTATACCGATGCCGAGACCCCGTACACCCGCATCATCGAGCATAAGCACTTTGAGTTTGGCACCCAGCCCAAAACGGTGATCAGCCGGGAGTACAGTACCGAGTGGCATCGGGGTGACGAGCCCTATTACCCCGTCAACGATGAAAAGAATGGCGCGCTTTACGCAAAATACAAAGCGCTTGCCGATGCCGAGACAAAGGTCATTTTTGGCGGCCGGTTGGGCGAGTACAAGTATTATGATATGGATAAGGTGATCGAAGCAGCATTGGATGCGGCGGGGAAAGAGTTGGCGTGAACTGCTGATCGCCGCACGAGGGGAGTTTCTCCGGCAAGTGTCCGCTGGGGTGGGACCCTGTTGCCGCGCAGCGGCAATAGGGCGGGCGATGGAATGGCCCGTTTCACTTGCGGGAGAAAGCTCCCGGAGATGCGGCAGCCCCCGACCGTTGACGGAAACGCGCAATTGCTGTATACTAGCCATAGAAATCCACCGGTTCCCCGGTGAGAAGTGAGGGATAACACCATGAAAGTGATTCTGAAGCAGGACGTAAAGGGCATTGGCAAGAAGGATGAGATCCATGAGGTCTCCGACGGCTACGCCCGCAACTTTCTGTTCCCGCGCAAGCTGGCCGCTGTGGCCGATGCTTCTGCGGTGAATATCGCACGCGGCAAGGAGGCCGCTGCGGATTTCCACGAGGCTGAAACTGTGGCCGCCGCACAGGCTGTGGCTGCAAAGATCGAGGGCAAGACTGTGACCATCAAGGCCAAGGGCGGCGCATCCGGCCGCCTGCACGGCAAGGTCACCGGCAAGGAAGTTGCCGAGGCTCTGGCCCAGCTGGCCGGTTCTCCCATTGATAAAAAGAAGATCGAGCTGGAGACCAAGGACATCAAGGATGCCGGTGTGTTCAACGCAAAGGTGCGCCTGCATGTCGGTGTCGTGGCTTCCTTCAAGATCATGGTGGAAGTAGAACAGGCCTGATTGAAATGCCATCTGCGCCCCCTGCCTTCAGGGGGCGTTTTTGGCGTTTTGGGAAGCTGGCCCAGTATGGAGGGGGATGAACCATGCCCAACGAACAACGACATTATTCCAATGAACTGAATCTGGAGAGTGTGGGCATCAATCTGCCCTACAATATGCAGGCCGAGCAGAGCGTGCTGGGCGCGGTGCTGCTCAAGCCCGAGACATTGACCGATCTGGTGGAGATCATCCGGCCGGAAATGTTCTACACCCGGCAGAACGCCCAGATCTATTCTGAGATGCTGCGCCTGTTTACGGCAGACCAGACCATCGACTTTGTCACCCTGCTGGATGCCGTCATCTCCGATGGCGTGTTCCCCAGTGCGGACGAGGCAAAGGTCTACCTGACCGGTCTGGCCGAGACGGTGCCCAGCATCTCCAATGTGAAAGCCTATGCCCAGATCGTGCAGGAAAAGTACCTGGTGCGCCAGCTGATGGGCGTTGCCAAGGACATTCTGCAGGACGCGGGCGATGAGCCGGACGCTGACCTGCTGCTGGAAAACGCCGAGCAGCGCATCTACGAGATCCGCTCCGGGCGGGATTCCAGCGCGTTGACCCCGCTTTCCTCCAGCATGGTGGAGACACTGACCAACCTGCAGAAGATCAGCGGCCCGGATGCCGACAAGTACAAGGGCATCCCCACCGGCTTCCGTCTGCTGGATACTGTTCTGACCGGCCTGGGCCGCGGCGACCTCATCATTCTGGCCGCCCGCCCCGGTATGGGCAAGACCAGTTTTGCGCTGAACATTGCCACCCGAGTTGCCATGCAGCAAAAGGTGCCGGTGGCCATTTTCAGCCTGGAAATGACCAAGGAGCAGCTGACCAACCGCATCCTTTCGGCGGAAGCTGGCATCGACAGCCAGGCTTTCCGCACCGGTGCCCTTCGCAGTGAGGACTGGGAGTATCTGGCACTGGCAACGGAAAAGCTCCACGATGCCCCCATCTATATGGACGACACCTCAGGCATCACCATCACCGAGATGAAGGCGAAGATCCGCCGGGTCAATCAGGACCCCACCCGCCCCAATGTGGGCCTGATCGTTATCGACTATCTGCAGCTGATGACCACCGGCCAGCGCAGCGAGAACCGTGTGCAGGAGATCAGCTCCATCACCCGAAACCTGAAAATCATGGCTAAGGAAATGAATGTGCCCATCATCGCACTTTCTCAGCTGTCCCGTGCGGTGGAGAAGCAGGGCAACAACTCTTCTCACCGGCCCCAGCTGTCGGACCTGCGTGACTCCGGTTCTATCGAGCAGGATGCTGACTGCGTCCTCTTCCTTTACCGTGATTCCTACTACGCCAGCCAGAACCCCGATGGGGCCGAGGTGGATGCCGATACTGCGGAGTGCATCGTGGCAAAGAACCGCCACGGCGAGACCAGCACGGTGCCGCTGGGCTGGGATGGCGCACACACCCGCTTTATGGATGTGGACTTCAAACGCTGATGAACGACGAAACATCAAAATTGATCACAAAAGTAGAACGCTTTGCCCGGCAGGAGCAGCTGTTTGCGCCTGCGGAGCCGGGCCGGGCTCTGCACCTGTGCGCTGCCGTTTCGGGTGGGGCCGACAGCATGGCGCTGCTGCGGGTGCTGCTGGAGCTGCGGGAAGCTTTTGGGTATCCCCTTACGGCCTGCCACGTCAACCACGGCCTGCGGGGTGAGACTGCGGACCGGGACGAAACCTTTGTTCGGGCTGAGTGTGCCCGGCTGGGGGTGCCGCTGACAGTTTTCCGCCCGGCAGATGTGGGAATGGCTGTGCCGCCCCATGCCGGGGAGGACTGGGCCCGCAAACTCCGCTATGCCTGCTTTGCCCAACTGCTGGCAGGCGGGATAGACTGCATTGCAACGGCCCATACTGCTACTGACCAGGCCGAGACCCTGCTGTTCCGGCTGGCACGGGGCACCGGGCTGCACGGGGCAGGGGGCATCCGGCCTGGGCGGCCCGGCTACTGCCGCCCGTTGCTGGGCCTGACCCGGGCTGAGACCGAAGCGCTCTGCGCCGCCTTTGAGCAGGGCTGGGTGACGGACGAGACGAACGATTCCGATGCCTACGCCCGCAACCGCCTGCGCCATGGGGCTGTTCCGGCCTTGCGCAGCGTCAACGCTGCGGCAGAGGAAAATCTGGCCCGCTTCTGTGAAAAGGCGGCCCGCGCGGATGCCTACTTTGCCCGGCAGGCAGAACAGCTGCTTTCTGACGCACGTCTGGATGCAGCCCAGACTGCCCGCAAGGCCCCGAAAGCCAAGGCAGCATGGCGGCTGGAGCCGCTGCAGGGCGCTGACCCGCTCATTCTGGAAGCGGCGCTCCACAGCCTTGTTGCCCCGGTGCGGGATGCCGAGGAAAAGTACATCCGCCTGCTGGCAGAGCTGGTGGAGCAGGGGAGCGGGGCGGTGCAACTGACCGATACGGTCCGTTTCTGCGCAGGCAGCGGGATGCTCTGGCAGGAAAAGGGCCGGCCGGAAGCGGCTGCGGCCTCTGCGTTTTCGCTGCCGTTTGCCCCTGCCGATGGGGCAGAATTTGCCTTGCCCGGGGGCCAAACCCTGAAAACACGGCTTTTTGTAAGCGGTTTTCGAGAAAAAACACAGGGTGTTCATAAAAAAGACTTAAAAAATCGGGCGGATTATGCTAGAATAACCTTGTTATATTCTGCCCTTACGCTGCGCACCCGTCAACCGGGAGACCGGTTCCGGCCTGCGGGGCGGGGGCTGAGCAAGCCCCTGCGCAAATGGATGAATGAGGCAGGCATTCCTGCCGGAATACGAGAGGGCCTGCCGCTTCTGGCGGCGGGCAGCGAGATCCTGTGGGTCTGTGGGGAGGGCTTTGCCGAGGGGCTGGCCCCGGACGAGGAGACTGTACAGATCTTGCAGTTGGAATTGGAAAATGGAGGAACAACCCATGAGCATGAATGACGATATCAAGAACATCCTGGTCAGTGAGGAAGCATTGAAAGCCAAGGTTGCCGAACTGGGTGCACAGATCAGCAGGGATTACGAGGGCAGAAACCTTGTCCTCGTCTCCATCCTCAAGGGTTCGGTGGTTTTCATGGCCGACCTGATGCGGGCCGTGACCATCCCCTGCAGCATTGATTTTATGGTCGTGTCCAGCTACGGCGGCAGCAATACCACCACCAGCGGTCTGGTCAAGATCATCAAGGATCTGGACGGCGACCTGTCCGGCAAGGACGTGCTGATCGTGGAGGACATTCTGGATACCGGTGTCACCCTTTCCAAGCTGGTGCCCATGCTCAAGATGCGCAACCCGAATTCCGTGAAGATCTGCACCATTCTCGACAAGCCCAGCCGCCGCAAGGCCGACATCCAGCCCGATTACGAGGGTTTCCAGGTGCCGGACGAGTTTGTGGTGGGCTATGGTCTGGACTACGATGAGAAATACCGCAACCTGCCCTATGTGGGTGTGCTGAAACCGGAAATCTACGCATAACAAAAACGAATTAGAACTGGAGTTGATCCCTTTTGCAACCGAAACGACCTCGCTTTAATCCCCTGATCCTGGCGCTGGCACTGGCCGGTGTTCTGATGATCTGGTCGGTGCTGGGCACCAGCGACAGCAGTACCGGCGGCTCCACCATGAGCTACTCGACTGTGGTGCACTACTTTGAGAACAATCAGGTCACAGCCTTTACGCTGGACCGCAACACCAGCATCATCACCCTGACGCTGAAGGAGGGCAAGCAGGAGCTGCCCGAAACCACAGGTGCCACCGCTGCCACACAGGCCTCCGGCGGTCTGCTGAGCAACATGTTCTCCTCCTCCACCTCTTCCGTGGGGGCGACCAGAAACGATGACGGCACGGTGACGGTGCGCTACAAGCTGCCCTACGCCTATGTGTTCATCGAGAACGTCCAGCAGTATATCGATTCCTACGACGCAGCCAACCCGACCGCGCCCATGGAGTACGATTACACCACCCTGAAGGAGTCCATCCCCTGGATGGAGATCCTGTTCTACCTGGGAATGCTGGGCTGCACCGGTTTCCTGCTCTTCTCTATGATGCGCGGCGGCGCTGGCGGCGGCGGTATTATGAACGTGGGCAAGGCCAAGGTGAAGGACGAGCACGAGAACAAAAAGACCGCGACCTTTGCCGACGTTGCCGGTGAGGACGAGGAAAAGGAAGAGCTGAAGGAGGTCGTGGAGTTCCTCAAGAGCCCCGACAAGTTCAACACGCTGGGTGCCCGCATCCCCCACGGCGTTTTGCTGGTGGGCCCTCCGGGTACCGGTAAGACCCTGCTGGCCCGTGCCTGCGCCGGTGAGGCAGGGGTGCCCTTCTACTCCATTTCCGGCTCCGACTTCGTGGAAATGTATGTCGGTGTCGGCGCGTCCCGTGTGCGTGATCTGTTTGATAAGGCCAAAAAGACCATGCCCTGCATCATCTTCATCGATGAGATCGATGCCGTGGGCCGTCAGCGCGGCGCAGGTCTGGGCGGCGGCCACGACGAGCGGGAGCAGACCCTGAACCAGCTGCTGGTCGAGATGGACGGCTTTGAGGCCAACGATGGCGTCATCGTGATGGCAGCCACCAACCGTGCCGACATTCTGGATAAGGCACTGCTCCGTCCGGGCCGTTTTGACCGTCAGGTCTATGTGGGCCTGCCCGATGTCAAGGGCCGCGAGGAGATCCTCAAGGTCCACACCAAGAATAAGCCTCTGGCTCCCGATGTCTCCCTCAGGGTCATTGCACAGCGCACCGCAGGCTTTGCAGGTGCTGACCTGGAGAATCTGGTCAACGAGGCCGCTCTGCTGGCTGCCCGCCGCAGCCGTAAGGCCATCACCATGGAGGATATCGAGGAAGCTTCCATGAAGGTCATGGCAGGCCCTGAGAAGAAGAGCCGTGTTGTGACTGCCGAGGAAAAGAAGCTGACCGCCTACCATGAGGCGGGCCACGCCGTGGCAGGCTTCTATTGCAAGCACCACCCCCGCGTGCACGAGATCACCATCATTCCCCGCGGCCAGGCTGGCGGCTACACCATGTATCTGCCCGAAAAGGATCGCAGCTATGTGACAAAGGGTGAGATGTTCGAGGATATCGTTTCCAGCCTGGGCGGCCGTGTGGCCGAGCAGTTGATCCTGGAGGATATCTCCACCGGTGCCTCCAACGACCTGCAGCAGGCAACCAACATTGCCCGCCAGATGATCACCAAGTACGGTTTCTCCGAGCGCCTGGGCCCTGTGGTCTACGGCACCTCGCAGGAGGAGACCTTCCTGGGCCGTGATTTCACCCAGGGCAAGGGCTACAGCGAGAGCACCGCTGCCGAGATCGACGGCGAGATGCGGGATATCATCGATGAGGCTTACGAGACCTGCCGCCGCACCCTGACGGAGCACATCGACCAGCTCCATGCGCTGGCACAGGCTCTGATGGAACGCGAAAAGCTGAACGAGCAGGAGTTCAACACTGTGATGGCCGGCGGCAAGCTGCCCCCGCGTGATGGTGACGAGCCTGCACAGGAACCCGCCGCACCGGCAGCCCCGGTGGAGACCGCAGAGCCTGCCGAGAGCGCAGAGCCCGCTGAACAGGCGGAGCAGGCCGTGCTGGGCGAGGAAATGCCCGACCCGGCGCAGGATGCCCTGCAGGAAAACGAATGATCGAAGGGAGCGAGTGTCGTGGAGGAAAATTTTAACCCGGTCGCACGCACCCGGGCCAACTATTATACCCCGGGCAGCCCGGTGCAGTTCGTCTGTGTGGAGCTGCTCAAGGGCGAACTCAGCGGCGAGAACGCAGTCTGCCTGACCTTCAAGAACATCTCCAAGGTCACCCTGACTGCACTGGAGATCCACTTCAAGTGCAAGGGTGTGGATGGCATCATCCTGTGTGAGGATGCCTTTGAGTACCGCGAGATCGAGGTCAAGCCCGGTGAGAGCTTTGGCATGGACGATGCCGTGTTCGTGACCCAGAAGGCTATCACCAGCGTGGATGTGGTCCTGAAGAACGTATACAGCGGCAAAAAGGTCGTGCATCTGGATGCCATCAAGCGCGTCCGCCTGCCGGCCCCGCGCCGCTTGAGTCCGGAGCTGGAAAAGGCACTGGAAAGCCGGATGAACCGCACCGGCCTCAAGTATATGCCGCAGGTGTTCGAGAACGGCTGGTACTGTGCCTGCGGTTCCTTCCACCCGAAGGAAGAGGACACGGTCTACTGCACCGAGTGCGGCTGTGACCGCATCCTGCTGCAGAACGCCCTGAACACCCTGCTGCAGCCCGGCCAGAAGGCCGCCCCTGCAGAGCAGACCCCGGCGGCGGAGGCCACCCGCGTGGCGAGCGCCGCTCCGCAGGAAGAGCCGACCCGCATCGTGGCCAGCGCGCCGGTGCAGGCAGAGCCCACCCGGGTCGTCCAGACGGCCCGCCCGGCAGAGCCTGTCGGCGCTCCGACCAGCTTTGCACCGCCGGTGGAACACACCCCTGCTCCGGAAGCAGAGCCTACCCGGGTGCTGGATGCCGCCACCCGCGCGGCGTTCCCCGGCAGCGGTGCAGCGGCTGTGGATGACGAAGGCACCCGTGTGATGCCTGCTGCTGCCCGCCGTGCCGCCCCGGCCCGCCAGCCGGAACCCGAGGTGGAGCAGTACGATGAGGAGGACGATGCGGAAGAGAGCCGTGACGGCATTGCCGAGACCCTCGTCCGCTGGGTCCCGCCCATCACCGCCATCGTCTGCGCAGGCATTGCGCTGTGGGGCTTCGTCTATTATCAGTTTATGATGTAAATGAATGACGGAGGAGGCTGCGCTTCCTCCGTTTTTTGGTTGTACGAAGGAGAAACGTTATGCCTGACGAAGCACTGCAAACCGCTTTTGAGATCAAAACTACCTGCGATGAGATCAGCCGCAAGCTGCTGCGCTGGCACTGGGAGAATAAACCCGGGGAGCACAGCCTGGGAGCCCTGCTGGATCACATCCGTACCCGCCAGCAGGAGAGCCCCGAATATTATGACCGTCTGCCCGATCTGGCGGGCCGAAACAGCTGGCAGCAGCTGGATACCACCCTGTGTATGCGGGTGCTGCTGGATCCTGAAAAGGATGCTGTCCGCCCGCTGGATCTGCTGGGCAATACGGAGCACCCCGCTGCTGCCCGCCGGGCCTGCAACGCGGTGCGCACTGCCCGCAATGAAGCGGCCCATGCTTCTGACCGCACGGCGGCTGCGCAGGCGGCGATCCTCTTCAACGAGGCAGTGGAAGCACTGGAAGAGGGCTATGCAGGCGCGCCCCTGCGCACCAGTGAGCTGGGCCAGTATTACCGGCTGGCTGAGGATTATCTGAGCCGCTGCGGGGCCAAAAAGCCCATTGCATCGGCGGCCCCGGAAGAGAAAGCACCCCGCGCGGCAAAGTCCGGCCAGAGCACTGCGGGCAGGAAAAAAGAGGGGACTTCCGGCAGCGCTTCCCGCCGCAGCAGCACAAAGCAGAACACGAGCGGCCGCAGCTCCGGCGGCAGATCCCAGAACCGGAAGCAGGGCAGCGGCCGGAACAGCCGTGCCCGGGCCAGACAGCAGCAGAAACAGGCCAACCGCACCGTTTTGCTGGTGCTACTGGCGATCCTGGCCGTGGGCCTGCTGATCCGCGGATTTACCATGAACTGGCAGTGAAAGAATGAGGAAACCATGAAGCAAAAACTGATTTTTCTGGATATTGACGGTACTTTGCTGCCGCCCGGTGAGATGACCGTTCCGGCCAGTGCCGTGGAGGCCATCCGGCAGGCCCGGGCCAACGGCCACAAGGTGTTTCTGTGCACCGGGCGCAACCTGCGCATGACGAAACCGCTGCTTGCCTACGGTTTCGATGGCTTTGTCTGCTCTGCAGGCGGCTATGTGGGCTGTGATGGGAAAATTCTCGTGGATCTTCCCATGGAGCCTGCGCAGGTCGAGGGCCTGCGGGAGGTGCTGGGGCGTGCCGGTGCCGAGTGTACACTGGAAGCCCGGGATGATACTTACGGCGGCATCAGGATGATCGAGCGGTTCGCCCATTTGTTCCCCCGCAAGCCGGGGCAGCTGAACAGCGAGGCCGAGCGCTGGCGCAAAACGATGGAGTATGGCATGACCATCCGGCCCATTGAGGAATACCACGGAGAGCCGGTTTACAAGGTGGTGTTCATCGCCCCCAATGAGGCCTGCCTTGCTGAAGCAAAGCAGCGGTATGAGGATCAGTTCATCTTCTGCGAGTCCCGGCTGGGGGATACCCCGTCGGCCATCGTCAACGGGGAGCTCATCAACCGCAAGTTCAACAAGGGCACCGGCATCAAGGCCATCTGCGATGAGCTGGGGTGTTCGCTGGCCGACACCATCGGCTTTGGCGACAGCGACAATGACCTGCAGATGACCGATGTGGTAGGCATCAGCGTCTGTATGGCCAATGGCTCTGACAACCTGAAAAAGCTCTGCGACCGCATCTGCCCGGCTGTGACGGAGGACGGCGTGGCAAGGGAGCTCAAAACTCTGGGCCTGATCTGAGAGCAGCCTTCCACAAAAGAAGAGATGATAACAAAAAATTCCCGCTCCATCGAGCGGGAATTTTTGTTAGAGAGGGTTATTTCTGATGGACTGCCTTGTGATATACCGCGTAGGCGATCACGGCAGAGAGGGCCTCTGTGATCCAGAAGGCGTGCCAGACACCGGTAGGGCCTATGCGGCCGCACAGCACCCACGCAATGGGCATGATGAAGATGATGTAGCGGCAGAGGGAGATGACCAGCGAGGGCACGCCCTTGCCCAGACCCTCCAGCGCGCCGGAGGAGGTGGTAGACACTGCCGAGACGATGAATCCCAGGCAGATGATCCGCAGGGCGGTCTGGCCGATGGCGATGGTCTCGGGGTTAGAGGTGAACAGACCCATCAGCGGGCCTGCAATGGTCAGGCAGAGCAGGGTGCCAATGGCCATGATCCCGGCGCTCAGGCCCAGTGTCAGGTTGTAGAGCCTGGACACACGGCCATGCTCCCGGGCACCGTAGTTGTAGCCCACCAGCGGGCGCATCCCCTGCACGATGCCGTTGGCCGGCAGGTAAAGGAAGGTCTGGAGTTTGTAGTAGATGCCCAGCACCGTCACATAGCTCTGGGAGTAGACCGCCAGCAGGCCGTTCAGGAAGGTGACCAGCAGGCTGGGCAGGGCCAGATTCAGGATGGCCGGTACGCCGATGGCATAGAGCTTGCCGTCAAGGGCGGCATCGAACCGCAGGCAGCGGCGGGAGAAGCGGACGGCGACTTTGGTGGTGCAGTAGACATAGAGGTAGACCACAAGGGAAACGGCCTGCCCGATGCCGGTGGCAAGGGCCGCACCGGCAATGCCCAGGGCGGGCACCGGCCCAAGGCCGAAGATGAGGACCGGGTCGAGGACGATGTTGGTCACGCAGCCGGTGATCAGCGCCACCATGGCAACGTTCATCCGGCCCACGGACTGGAAGATCTTCTCAAAGGCGAGGTCTGCCATGTTGACCAGCGAGAACAGGAACACGATGGTGGAGTAGGTCACACCCATGTCCACCAGAGTGGGATCGGTAGTGAAGCGGTGCAGGAAGCCGGGCATGATGGCAATGCAGAGGACCATGCCCAGCACGCCGTGCAGCAGGGAAAACATCATGCCGTGGGTGGCGGCCCGGTTGGCGTTTTCGTGGTCGCCTGCGCCGAGGTAGAGTGCGATCTGGGCATTGATGCCGATGCCGAAGCCGATGGCCACTGCATTGACAAAGTTCTGGATGGGAAACACCAGCGAAAGCGCCGTCATGGCCTGCTCGCTGATCTGGGCCACAAAGAGGCTGTCCACGATGTTGTACAGGCTGTTCACCAGCATCGAGATGACGTTGGGCAGGGCCATGGAGAGCAGCAGCGGGAATACCGGTCTGGTTTTCATAAAAGTATCGTTCATTTTCATTGCTCCTGAGGGTCAGATTTGGATTTGAAGGCAAAGCAAAAGCCACACAATGGCTTTTGTACCATTGTGTGGCGAAAAGTTGCAGAATGCTGTAAAAATCCACACGATATTTTATTGGTTCAAAGATACCACATCACAGGGATACTTGTCAAGGACTTTTTAAAATAAAAGTATGACTTTTTACAGCGGCCCCTTGCCCTTGACAAGGGGCGCGGCGGCGGTAAAATAAGAGCAGAACGCACAAAAGGAGGATCTGCCATGAAATGGATGATCGCGTCAGACCTGCACGGGTCGGCTTACTACTGCCGCAAAATGCTGGAGGCCTTTGAGCGGGAGGGAGCCGACCGGCTGTTCCTGTTGGGCGACCTGCTCTACCACGGCCCCCGCAACGACCTGCCCCGAGAGTACGCCCCCAAGGAGGTCATCCCCCTGCTGAACGGGAAAAAGGAGAAGCTGCTCTGCGTGCGGGGCAACTGTGATGCCGAGGTGGACCAGATGGTGCTGGAATTCCCCGTGCTGGCCGATTATGCGGTGCTTCCGGTGGGGCAACGGCTTATTTATGCGACCCACGGGCATATCTATCATGTAAAAAATCTGCCGCCGCTGGCCCCGGGAGATGTGCTGCTGCACGGGCACACCCATGTTCCGGCCTGGACAGAGTTCGGGCAGGAAAATCTTTACCTGAACCCGGGTTCTGTGAGCATCCCCAAGGAGAACAGCCCCCACAGCTACATGACCCTGGAAGGAAACACGATGCAATGGAAAGAGCTGGAAAGCAGCGCTGTTTTCCATGAACTGACCCTTTGAAAAGTCCCCCGGCCGGTTTTGCGGGCAGCTTGAAATTTGCCCACCGGTATGGTATGATAAAACTGAAAACAGATCGGCAAAGTTCCGCAGAGCAGTGCTGTGCGGGACAGGAGCCTTTTTGTTTCTGCAATGAGTTAGCTAAAACTAACAAAATGACGAAAACAGCGGGCTGGACTTGTGCAGTTTGACAGGGGTGCCCGCAGATACAGTATGGAGGGGACAACAATGTTAGAAACGATCCTGAGGGTCGATGGCATGATGTGCGGTATGTGCGAGAGCCACATCAATGATGTGGTACGCAAGACCGCCCGGGTGAACAAGGTGACTTCTTCCCACACCAAGGGCGAGACGGTCATCGTCTCGGAGCAGCCGGTGGATGTGGAGGCGCTGAAGGCTGCCATTGCCGAAACGGGCTACACCGTGACCGGCGTGCAGACCCGGCCCTATGAGAAAAAGGGCTTTTTCTCGTTCCTGAAAAAGTAACAGCCCGGTGTTTCTGGCCGGGCTGATCATGCAAAACAGGAGGTATCTCGTTATGAGGATCTTGGTGTACGGCGCAGGCGTTCAGGGCTGTCAGCTGGCCCACAGTCTGGCACAGAACAAGAAAAATGTGGTCACCCTGCTGGCCCGGGGCGAGTGGAAGGAGGTCATTGACCAGAAGGGCCTGACCATCCGCCACATGCTCCAGCGGAAAACAACGGTGGATCGGATGCAGACGACAGATGTGCTGGCCCCCGAGGATGTGTATGACCTTGTGTTTGTCACGGTGCAGGCCGGGCAGCTGGCCGATGTGCTGCCCATCCTCAAGGCAAACCGGAGCCAGTACTTCATCTTTGTGGGCAATGATCCCTATGCGCAGGAGATGCTGCAAGCCATGCAGCGCCCGGTGGATAAGATCGCCTTTGGCTTCCAAAACAATGCGGGCCGCCGGGAGCATGACCGGCTGGTCAGTGTGCACATGGGAATGGGAATGACCGTCGGCGGCGCAACCGCACCCCTGTCCGGCGCGTTCCGCCTGCGGCTGCAGGCTGCCTTTGAGGGGACTCATTACAAGCTGACCTATTACAGCGATATGGACGAGTGGCTCAAGAGCCACATCGCCTTTATCCTGCCCTGCGCCTATGCCTGCTATGCGGTGGATGGGGAACTTTCCCGCACCACAGTGGAACAGCGCAGGATGATCGTGGATGCAGCCTGGGAGTGCTGTGAGATGCTGAAAGCGGCAGGTGTACCCGTGAACGATGCGGAGAACACCGACCGCTACCGCGAGGGCACCAAACAGCGGAAAAAGACCGAGCGGATGGTCTACTGGATGGCGCAGACGGTCGTTGGGAAGTGGTGCATTTCGGATCACGCCATGCGTGCGGTGAGCGAGATGCAGTATCTGGATGAAGCGTTTGCCGCCCTGCGGGCCACCACATTGGTGGAGATGACTGCCTGGGATGAACTGCGCAGATCCCTGCCCAGAAAGAAGTAAGAGCCGGAAAATGTCCGGAGCATGAGAAAAAGCCTGTCGGTTTTTGCGCTGACAGGCTTTTTTCTATTGGTTCCGTGCCCAGAAGACGGCAAGCTGCTGCTCCAGCTCTGTGGTGCTGCGCAGGTATTGGAGCTGGTGCCAGTGGCGGGGGAACAGGCGGGTGTATTCGGTGCGGGCAAAGCGGTCATCCAGCAGGAGCACCACGCCCCTGTCCTCCTGCGTGCGAATGACCCGGCCCGCCGCCTGCAGCACCTTGTTCATGCCCGGAAAGCGGTAGGCGTAGTCGAAACCGGTGCCGCCTGCTTCGTCATAGTAACGGCGCAGGATCTCCTGCCGGGGGTTTACCTGAGGCAGGCCCACCCCCACGATGGCACACCCGATGAGCCGGTCGCCCACCAGATCCACGCCCTCGCCAAAAATGCCGCCCATGACTCCGAAGCCCAGCAGTGTTTTTGCGGGGCTTGGGCCGAACTGTTCCAGAAAGGCCGCCCGGGCCGCGTCGTCCAGACCACTCTCCTGGGCCAGCGTCTCGATGTCCGGGTAACGGGCGGTGAAGTCCTCGTGCACCTGCCGCAGATAGGCGTAGCTGGGAAAAAAGGCCAGATAGTTGCCCACCTTGGCCCGGGCCAGTGCGGCCAGCGCATCCGAGACTGCCTGAACGCTGGCCTCCCGGTCCCGGTAGCGGGTGGAGATGCCGGGCAGGCAGTAGAGCCCCAGATGTTCGGGCGGAAATGGGCTTTCCAGAGCCACGGCCCGGGCATCGGGACAGCCCAGCACGGAGCGGTAGTAGCCCGGCGGGGTGAGCGTTGCGCTGAACAGTGCCGCAGCCCGCCCGGCGGCAAGGCTGGCATCCACAAAGGGGGCGGGGTCAAGGCAGAGCAGCTCCCATTCCAGTTCGCTGCCCCGGGCTGTCAGCTGGGTGACAAAATGCGCGTCGTACCGCTCTGCCGCCCGGGTGATATCCTGCACCGCAAAGTAGAGCTCGAGCAGCTGAGCGTGGGCATCGGCCTCCGGGTTGGCCTCCAGCCAGTCCTGCAGAGGGGCCTGCAGGCTGAACAGCAGTCGGAGCAGCTCCTTCGGCAGCTCTTGCAAAAAGACCGTGCCATCCTGCGCCAGCAAAGGATCCGGCAGCGGGAAGGCGGCTTCTGCCGGTTCGGTGTCCAGAAGGCTGGTCTGCCGGGAGAGATCCTCTGCCGGGGATTCGGTGGGCGCTGAACCCCGGCGGGGGGCCAGCTTCGTTACCGCCCGGCGCGCTTCCAGAAAGCCCCTGTCTGCCTTTGTCAACGCGGTTTTCAGTGCGCTTTTTCCTTTGCCGATGGCCCGTCTGGCATCGGTCAGGCTGCTCTTGCAGAACCGCGCCGAGTACATGGCTCTGGCCCGGTCCGGCAGGTTGTGGGCCTCGTCGATGAGAAAAATGTAGTCGCCCGCCGCATCGAAAAAGCGCCGCAGGTGCACGGTAGGGTCGAACAGATAATTGTAGTCTCCGATGACCACATCACACCACTCGCTCAGGTCCAGCCCCAGCTCAAAGGGGCAGACCCTGTGCCGCCGGGCAGTCTCGGTCAGAGCGGCCCGGTCATAGGGGACGGCGCTGTCCAGCAGGTCGGCCAGCGCATCCTTCAGCCGCTCGTAGTAGCCGTTGGCGTAGGGGCAGGCCTCCGGCAGGCAGGCGGGACGGCCCTCAGCATCCTTGCACAGGCAGGCCTTCTCCTTGGCCGAAAGGGTCACGCTGCGCAGGGAAAGCGCCGGGTCTGCCGCCCGCAGACGGGCCAGTGCATCCTCAGCAGCGGCCTGTGTCGTGTTGCGGGCGGTCAGGTAGAAGATCTTTTCCCCCTTGCCCTCGCCCATGGCTTTCAGGGCAGGGAAGAGGGCGCTCATCGTTTTGCCGATGCCGGTGGGTGCCTGGCAGAACAGCCGGGTACCGCCCTTCTGCTCTGCCTTGCCCGCAGCACAGGCGCGATAGACCTCCCCGGCAAGGGCGCGCTGTCCGGGACGGTAAGCTGGAAACGGAAATTGCAGGGCCCCAAGGCTTCGGTCTCGGGCTTCCACCCAGTCCAGCTGCCGTCGTGCCCAGGGAAGATACTGCCGCAGCAGGTCGTTGAGAAACGCATCCAGCTCAGCGGCGGAGAAGTGCCGGGTATAGCGGATGATCTCATCGGTGTCGATCTGGTAATAGGTCAGCCGGACATCCAGTGTTTCCAGCTCCCGCTGCTCGGCGCAGATGGCCCCGTAGACCATGCCCTGCGCCCAGTGGCAGGGGTTCATGTCCTCCGTGATGGCATCGGTGGGCGCGGCGGTGGTCTTGATCTCGTCGATGACCACCGTGCCGTCCTCATCGGTAAAAATGCCGTCGGCACGGCCCTCGATGGTGAACCCGATTCCCTCCATCGTCCGCTCTGCCGTGAGGAACACCTCAGCAGAGTAGCCTTCACCCGCCGCCTTCTGGAGCCTGCGGTGGATGCGTGCGCCCTCGTTGGCCCGGTCAAAGCCGGTAAAGCGGCTGTCGATACTGCCGGTGCGGAGCAGGAACTCCACCAGCTCCCGGACAGAGAGACGGATGGTTGGCATGGGGTTCACTTCCTTTCAGGTTGTGCACAGTATGTTGGGAAACTAAACCCCTCAGTCTCGCTATCGCTCGCCAGCCCCCCTAATAGTGGGGCCTCTGGCGTTACGTAAAGTTTTTTGGGGTTCCCCTTTACGCACAAACTACATCGCTTTGCCAAGGCCGCCCCTACTAGGGGCGGTGGCAGCCCAAAGGGCTGACGGTGGGGTTTAACAGCAGGGCCTACCCGAGACCCAGGATCTTTTGACAATTTGCTGCAACAGCATTCACCTGGTCAAAATCCACGGCGGCCCGGTAATAAGTCTCCAGCTCATCATGGCAGTTCTTGGCCTGAGCCATCAGGGCGACAGCCTGGTCGATGAGCTCGGAGGCGGCACGGTCGTTGAAGCGCAGGCGGGCGCGGAAGCCGGACAGGTTCTCCCGGTCCACAAAGCGGGTGCAGCGCACGGCCTGCACGCCGGGCAGCTGGATGGGATGCCAGAGGTTGTCGGTCAAAAAAGCCAGCCGCAGGGCCGGGATGAAGATGTGGTCGATCTGATCTTCAGGGTGCATGGCACAGGGGCAGGTGATGATGTGGTAGCCCCGGGCCAGTGCTTCGGCCCGGATAAGCTCCAGCAGCAGGCGGGAGACCGCCCCGTAATCATCCCGGAATACCACATACCGGTCGGCCAGCGCTTCCACCGTGCCCCGGTAGAATACCATCCCCTTGGGGGTGATGGCTGAGAGCAGCCGCAGCTCCTCGCTGGCGGTGCCCTCGGTGCGGGGAAGCAGCCGGGTGCAGAGCCGCTTGACGTAGCGGCGCACCTTTTCAAAGTTGGCGCTGCAGGCCTCGGCCCGGCGGCTGTCCAGCATCAGGCTGCCTGCCGATGCGATATACCGGGCTGCCCGGCCCCGCAGGGCGGCATTCCGGGCAAACAGGGCCTTGACCTCGTCCCGGTGGGGAGCCAGCTTTCCGGCATCGATGGTGTGGTACAGGCTCACCACCAGCTCATCAGCCCCGGGCGCGTCCGGCTCCACCACATGGGGCGCGGTGGCATCGATGATGGCGCGTTTCTGGTCGAGGAAGATGACCCCGTCCAGACTGTCCGGGTCGCTGGCACAGTGGATCTTTTCGATGCGCTGGCCCTGCTGCTCGGCGGCCTGGGCCAGATGCTTCATCAAGGTGGATTTGCCGCATCCCGGTCCGCTTTTGATGAGAAGCATCTGCATCCCGGGCTCCCGGCGCAGCGGCTCAAAATAACCCTTGAAGCCCGCTGGTGTGGTGGCCCCCAGAAAGAAATCGGGGGAACGGCTTTGGATCGTTTTCATATCAGAACACCTCACTTTTGCTTTAGGGTATGCAAAAATGAAGGGAGATGATACTTGGAAACGGCCTTGCCCTCTCAGTCTCGCTCCGCTCGCCAGCTCCCCCAAAGTGGGAGCCCTTGGCAGTTTTTGTGAGCTTCATCTTTCTGCCAAGGCCTCTCCCTTCGGGAGAGGTGGCATTGCGACAGCAATGACGGAGAGGGTGAGCTTGTTAATATGTGTGCCCACACACCTCATGGATCTTCTCCCGCAGAGCCACAAAATCCGCAAAGGCGGCGGGTTTGTTCTGCGCCTGCCGGAGCAGGGCGGCGGGGTGGAAGGTGCCCATAAACCATACGCCGTTCTTTTGCACAAAGGTGCCGTGCTCCTTGGTCACGGAGAAATCGGTGCGGATCATCCGCTGGGAGGCGATGCGGCCCAGGCAGACCACGATCTTTGGCTGCAGCAGTTTGAACTGCTCCCGGAGCCAGGGCATACAGGCCTCGCTCTCGGTGGGCAGCGGGTCACGGTTCTGGGGCGGGCGGCACTTGACGATGTTGGCAATGTAGCAGTTTTTGCTCCGGTCCAGATCGATGGCAAACAGGTATTTGTCCAGCAGCTGGCCGCTGCGGCCCACAAAGGGCAGGCCCTGCTCGTCCTCGCTCTGGCCCGGGCCTTCGCCCACGAACAGCACCTCAGCAGTCTGGACACCCTGCCCGAACACCACATGGGTGCGGCCAGTGCACAGCTCACATCTGCGGCAGGCAAGGCACTCGGCCTTTAATGTATCCCAATCCATAGCAGTTTGATCTCCTTGCAGCTGAATGATAATTTATTCACAAATAAAAAATGGTTTTCTCCTAAAATAATAGCACAAAAAGCCAATTTTGTCTTGAACTTTTTGCCGGGTGTGCTAGAATAAAAGAGAAAGGCATCCTTGTGTCCAACAGGCACCCGGATGTGAATTTTGGATAGTTAATTCGGAGGTAATCAACAATGGCTGATATGTTCGCACCGCTGGTAGCACAGCTGAAGGCAAACCCCAAGACGATCGTTTTTACCGAGGGCAATGACCCCCGCATCCTGGAGGCAGCCAGCAAGCTGCTGGCCGAGGGCGTTCTGAAGGTTGTCATGGTGGGCAACGAGGCTGAGTGCAAGGCCGCAGCTGCCGCAGGCAATTTTGATATTTCCGCTGCTGAGATCATTGACCCTGAGAACTACGCAGGTTTCGACGAGATGGTGAACACCATGGTCGAGCTGCGCAAGGGCAAGCAGACCGCTGAAGAGTGTACCGCAATGCTGAAGAAGTCCAACTACTTCGGCACCATGCTGGTCAAGATGGGCAAGGCTGACTGCCTGCTGGGCGGCGCTACTTACTCCACCGCCGATACCATCCGCCCCGCTCTGCAGCTGGTCAAGACCAAGAAGGGCGCACACCTGGTGAGCTCCTGCTTCATTCTGGACCGTGACTTTGGCGAAGAGGGCCTGAAGCGCATTGCCATGGGCGACTGCGCTGTCAACATTGATTACACCGATACCGTTGATAAGGCTACCGGCGAGGTCAAGATCGCTGCATCCGCAAAGCTGGCTGAGGTGGCCGTTGAGACTGCCAAGACCGCAAAGCTGTTCGGCATCGATCCGAAGGTCGCAGTTCTGAGCTTCTCCACCAAGGGTTCCGGCAAGGGCGGCACCGTTGCTCTGAGCCATGACGCTACCATCAAGGCTCAGGAGATGGACCCCGAGCTGGCTGTGGACGGCGAGCTGCAGTTTGACGCTGCCGTTGCTCCCGAAGTTGCACAGGTCAAGTGCAAGGGCAGCAAGGTCGCTGGCCAGGCCAACACCTTCATCTTCCCCTGCATCGAGGCCGGCAACATCGGCTATAAGATCGCTCAGCGTCTGGGCGGCTACGCTGCCTACGGCCCCATTCTGCAGGGCCTGAACGCACCCATCAACGACCTGTCCCGTGGCTGCAACGCTGACGAGGTCTACAAGATGAGCCTGATCACTGCCTGCCAGTCCTGATCTCTCAGTCATGCTCTGTGTGCCGGTTCTGGCCGCACTGACCGGACCGGGTCGGCAATAACGTAAAATAGAGTGCCCCGCTGTCGAAATTCACGGCAGCGGGGCATTTTTTACTACTTGCAATGCTGCTGAAAAAATGGTATAATAATCAAGCACAAAATGTGCCATGCCGGACAGCGCCTGCTGCGTGGTTCGGCATACGGATGCGGGCCCTGTACGATGGGGCCGCTGTGAACCAGGTCAGGTGGGGAACCAAGCAGCCTTAAGCGGTGTGTCCCGTGCGTTTCAGTCAGCCTGCATCCGTATGCCGAGTTACGCAAGGCGGGGGTCAAACCCCGTCAGCGCTGCCCGGCTTTTTTGTTGAAAGGGGAGAAGCAGATGTATCGAGCCCTGTACCGCAAGTGGCGGCCCCAGCGGTTTGAGGATGTGGTGGCCCAGCGCGGCATCGTGACCGCACTGCGCAACCAGATCGCCACAGGCCGTGTGGGCCACGCTTATCTGTTTACCGGCGTGCGCGGCACCGGCAAGACCAGCTGTGCCAAGATCTTTGCCAAGGCAGTCAACTGCCTGCATCCCCAGAACGGTGACCCCTGCGGTGAGTGTGAGATCTGCAGAGGCATCGACAACGGCAGCATTCTGGACGTGGTGGAGATGGACGCGGCCTCCAACAACGGCGTGGACGATATCCGTGATCTGCGTGATGAAACAGCTTACACCCCCAGCGCCTGTCATTATAAGGTATATATCATCGACGAGGTGCACATGCTCTCCACGGCAGCGTTCAATGCCCTGCTGAAAACGCTGGAGGAGCCGCCCGCCCACGTCATCTTTATTCTGGCGACCACGGAGATCCAGAAGGTTCCCGCCACCATCCTTTCCCGGTGCCAGCGGTACGATTTTACCCGCATCGGCCCCGAGGATATCGCCCAGCGTGTGGAGTACATCGCCGGGCAGGAGGGGCTGGAGTTGTCCGGCGAGGGGGCGGAGCTCATCTCCCGCCTTGCCGATGGTGCCATGCGAGACGCGCTGTCCATTCTGGATACCTGTGCCGGTGTCACGGCAAAGATCGATGCGGACGTTGTCCGCCGGATGGCAGGTGTGACCGACCGGAGCTATCTGTTCCATATTTCAGATGCGCTGGAAGCGCAGGATGCCGCCGCGGCACTGGCACAGCTGGCTCAGCTGCGCCAGCAGTCGGTGGATGTGAAGCGGCTGACCGAGGAGCTCATTGCCCATTACCGTGCGCTGATGCTGGCGGCCCTGCCCGGCGGGCAGGCACTGCTCTCGGGTGTATCCCCGGAAGAGGAGAAGCTCTATCTGGAAAAAGGCCCCCGGATGGGGCAGCGGGAGGCGATCCGGGCCATCCGGGCGCTGGGCAACGCTCTGGAGCACATGACCCGGGGCAGCGACCAGCGGATAGAGCTGGAACTGGCCCTGTTCAGCCTTTCGGAGCCGCCCCAGCAGGTGGCGGTACAGGCTGTGCCCGCCGCCCGGCCTGCGGTCCCTGCACAGGAGGCCCCCAGACCGTTTGCGTCGGCACCGGTCAAGCCTTTTGTATGTGCACCGGCGGCATCGGCTCCCGTGCAGGAAACTTCTGTGGAACCGGCGCCGATGCAGCAGTCTGAGCCGGAACCGGCACCTCAGCCCGTGGAACCGCCCAAGGCAGAAGCAGCAGCTTCTGCGGAAGAAGAGCTGCCGCCCCTGCCGGAGGAACCGCCGGTGACTTCGGAGGCCCCGCCCCCCTGGGACGAGCCGACCCCGGCTGCGCCGCTGCAGAGAGAAGCGCCTCCGGCTCCTGCGCAGGAAGTGTCTGCGGCCCAGCCTCAGCCGGAGCCCAAGCCGGAATATACGGCTGACCCGGCGCTGAACAAGCCCCGCAAGGTGGCGGCAGAGGGGATCAATCCCTTCCCGCAATGGGCAGAGGTCATCAAGCTCCTGCAGGAACAGGATCCCATGCTCTACACCTACCTGAAAAAGTCCAAGGGTTACTTTGATGGTACCCGGGTGCTCATCGATGGCGGAAAGACCTTCCGGGATTTTATCCGCGCCAACAAGGAAAGCCAGAAGCTCATCAAAAAGCTGATCGCACAGGTGTCCGGTGTGGCGGTGCCCATCGGCCCCTATGAATCCAAGACAGTCAATCGCGCTTCGGCCAACGCCGAGGAATCCCTCCGCAAGCTGGAACAGCTGGGGCTGGAGGTGTCGATTGAGGATAGTGAACGCAAAAAACGATAAATAAAAGGAGAACCAACCATGAAAGCAAGAATGCCCGCAGGCTTCGGCCGCCCCGATATGAACTCCCTGATGCGTCAGGCCCAGAAGATGCAGGAAGATATGAAGGCCAAGCAGGCAGAGCTGGAAGCTGCTGAGTACACCGGCAGTGCATCCGGTGAGATGGTCACTGTGAAGATGAACGGCAAGCACGAGGTGCTGAGCATCACCATTAAGCCTGAGGCCGTGGACCCCGATGATATCGAGATGCTGGAAGACCTGGTGGCTGCTGCCGTCAATGCAACCGTCAAGCAGGTGGATGAGACTGCCGAGGCTGAAATGGGTAAACTGACCGGCGGCCTGAACATTCCCGGCCTTTGATCAAAGTGGAGGAGCACCATGGGTTATAATGCAGCCCCGCTGGAAAAGCTGATCGAAGAGTTCAGCAAGTTCCCGGGCATTGGACGGAAGGGTGCGACCCGGATGGCCTATCAGGTACTGAGCATGTCGGATCAGGATGCCGCCGCACTGGCAGCTGCGATCCAGAACGCCCACACCAAGCTCCACCGCTGCCGTGTCTGCCAGAATTATACCGAAGCCGAGCTCTGCCCCATCTGTGCCAGTGCCAAGCGGGATCGCTCTGTTATCTGTGTGGTGGAAACGCCCCGTGACGTGCAGGCGTTTGAGCGCACCCGGGAGTACCATGGAATGTACCATGTGCTCCACGGTCTCATCAGTCCCATGGATGGCATCGGTGCCGAACAGCTGACGGTCAAGGAACTGCTGGCCCGTCTGGGAGATGGTGAAGTGAAGGAAGTGATCATGGCCATGAACCCCACCGTTGAAGGCGAGGCAACGGCCATGTATCTGGCAAAGCTCATCAAGCCCCTGGGCATCAAGACCACCCGCTTGGCCTATGGCCTGCCCGTGGGTGCCAGCCTGGAGTATACCGATGAGACGACCCTGTACCGGGCGCTGTCTGGCCGGGGAGAACTGTGATCATTTGTATTTCAAAGCCCTGCGTTTGCGCGCGGGGCTTTGTGCTGTTTATGGGATAAAAAAGAAACACCCGGCCGGGGAAATGAAACAAATTCAAGAAATATAGAAAAAACTCAAAAAAGATGCAAAAAAGTGTTGACAGAAGGCTGGGGATGTGGTATTATACTTGAGCGCCAAGGGCCGCCGGAAAGAATGACTTCTGAAAGCGGCAGAAGCAAAGCGAAAGAACCAATATGGATACGTTGAAAAAACAAGCCACAAGTTCGAAAAGATCGAAAAGCTTCTAAAAAAGTACTTGACAAAAAATCACTTCTGTGGTAAAATAATCAAGTCGTCAGCCGCTAAGGCTGAGGCGCACAGGACCTTGAAAATTGAACAATATCGAAAAACTTGTAACGGAACCTATT